>ENA-ORXM01000461-ORXM01000461.1-marine-metagenome-genome-assembly--contig:-NODE-461-length-72946-cov-6.219764_pt1 | contig 72946 bp, 60 predicted proteins | sample MGYA00237867_ERZ511480 | MGnify/ENA primary metagenome ERZ511480 (study PRJEB26309, sample SAMN06266103) | marine metagenome | isolation source: Algal blade | place: United Kingdom:Sidmouth, United...
ATTTATAAGGTGCGGTATTTTGTTTGGTAAAAGATTGGATGTCTTTCACTAACTTTTCGCTGGGTTCAAAACCATTTTTGAGGATGATAAATGCCTTGACCACCTCGCCGCGTTCATCGTCAGGACTCGCAACAGCGGCACTCTCTTGTACTGCCGGATGCTCGATCAAGGCGTTCTCTACCTCGGTTGGCCCGATACGATAACCGGATGAATTGATCACATCATCATCCCGACCTTCATAGAAGATATAGCCTTCGTCGTCCATAGCCGCATTGTCGCCAGTCAAAAACCACCTCTGACCCTTTGATTCCACATAACATGCAGCCGTGCGTTCATCATCGCCGAGGTAACCCAGCATGATTTGTGGGTTGGGCGCTTTGATAGCCAACTGCCCAGCCATTCCCGCATCGAGAACCTCTCCCGCATCCCCGAGTATCGCAGCGTCGGTTCCTGGCATTGGCTGCCCCATTGAACCGGGTTTCACTGGCATGCAATTGTAATTGACTATGGTCATCAGAGTTTCGGTTTGGCCATACCCATCGAGCAATAGCGAACCACTCTTCTCGTGCCAACGCCGCACGACTTTGGGGTTGACAGTTTCTCCTGCGGAGACAGTTAAACGCAGTGCAGACAGATCACGTGCCGTGAAATCTTGCTCTAAGAGTTTTCTAAGTTCTGTGGCAGCCGCGCAGAAAACGTTAACCTTGTACTTTTCCAATAGCTCCAGTCTTTTTTCAGCATCAAAACCACCGTCGTAAAAAAGCACTGTGCTGCCCATACTCCAAGGGCCATACAAAATGCTGGTTCCAGCTTTGCTCCAGCCAGTATCGGCGGTACACCACATCAAATCGTTTTCAGTCAACGATAACCAATAGCGTGCAGACTCGCGCCAAGAGTACAAGCCACGAGACGAGTGCAGCACCCCTTTGGGGAGACCCGTCGAGCCAGAGGTGTAAAACAGAATGGCGGGATCTTCAGCGGCAAGAGGAACCGGCTCAAACGCATCACTTTGTGCTGAAATACTGCTGTCAAAATCTAGCCAATCAGGGCACTCACCAACACTGATACGCGCTTTAAAAGCGCCACCAAACTTACTCGAGTCAGCGACGGTCGTGACCACCGCCACCGCTCCCGAATGCTCGGCGCGATAGCTCACATCTTTTTCGGTCAGCATAGTGACACAGGGAATCGGCACAGCCCCCAACTTATTACACCCCACCATAGCAATTTGCCACTGCGGGATACGCGGCAACATGATGATGACTTTATCGCCTCGAGCGACCCCCTGCGCAGCTAGCAAGTTGGCAAACTGATTACTCAAGGCCTTGATGTCGGCAAAGCTGTAGTGCTTTTCATCGCCAGCTTCATTCAACCAGATAAGCGCTTGTCGGCTCGGATCCTGCGCCCAACAGTCGACGACGTCCCCGCCATAATTAAACGATTCTGGTATGTCCCACTCGAAGTCTCTGTGCGTCTCCGCGTAACACTCCATCACTGTGTGCTGCATAAAATCACCTACTCAGAAAGCTTTGTTTTCGATCACCGACAATCCGAACTCAGCTAATTGCGCTGACAATTCATCAAACTGTGCGTAGCGCATATTCTCCGCGCCCCCTTCTTGGTAGCGACAATAGAGCTGGCGAAATACCACTGCAATACGCAATGAAGCCAACACCCGGAAGAATTTTAGGTGCTGTAGGCTTGTCCCTGTTAGCTCCGCATATCGCAAGGCAACAGCTTCGCGGCTGAGGAAACCATGATCCGCTGTAGGCATTTGCTTCAACACATGCATACAGTCTGGGTCTCCGGCTTCAGTCCAATAGCTGAGCAGTACAGCAAGGTCATATAAGGGTGCGCCTTGCGTGCCCATATCCCAATCGATGACAGCCATTGGCTGTAAACTACTGGGGTCCAATATCATATTGTCGAGTTTAAAATCGTTATGAATAAAACAACTCGCAAGGTCTTCAGGTTGATTGCCCTGCAACCAGGCGATAACTCGCGTTAACGCCGAAGGTAGATTGTTTTCCCAAGCGAGCTCTGCGCGAGTACACCAACCTTTTACTGTGCGCGGAACAAAGCCTTCTGGTTTGCCCAACTTATCTAAGCCTATCGCTTTAGGGTCTACTTGATGCAGCTTCGCCAGCGCAGAGATAAGGTGTTCGGACAGGCATTCACCCAAGGGCTGCGGCTCCCTCCAATCTTGTAATACTGCCTTTGGCACTTCACTGCTGATAATCAGCCCTGGCCGGTATTCCATGATGAGAAAGTGTGCTCCCAGAACATCCGGTGACTCACAGTAATGCAATGCACGAGGTGCTAAGGGGTAAGCGCCAGGCAAACGCGACAAAATAAAATTTTCTCGCCGCATGTCATTGGCACCCGGCGGAATGGGCCCCATCGGAGGGCGCCGAAGCACCGCCAGAGAGTCATCTAGCTTGATCAAATAGTTGAGATTTCCAAAGCCAGAAGCGAACTGCATTGGCTGTATATCTAGATCGAGATATAAGCCCTGCTCCTCCAAGTGCACGGACAATTGGGACCAATTTTGCGGAACCTCGGTACCAGATGCGGCAAGTGCACCTTTTATTCTCTCAGCATTTATTTGATCTGCTATCGACTGGCTAACTTGCTCACTCACACACAAACCCTCTCCAATCAGGCCAGTGCTCCCCAACAGCGATACATTGCTTAGCGCCCTGAGCAAACAGCCTGTTATCTCAATGCCATCAGTATATGGACAGGCAAACAATCACTCAAATCAATAAATGGAATCAAGCGTCATTTCTATGCGAAATACCGCTAGACCTAGAATAGATCGACAATGAGAGATCTAAGCCACTGAAAGGACGGATCATTTGAGGCACTTTTAGGCCAGTAGAGCCCCCATTGCAGTGGATCAACCTGGAACGGCACTTCTACGGTGTGCAGATCTGTTTTCTCAGCCAAAACACGCGGCACTGTCCATAACAAATCGCTCTGCTGCACTATTGAAGAGGCCACCCAGTAGTTTTGCACCTGCATCATTATTTTGCGCGACTCGCCCAATGCTTTGAGAGCAACGTCTGCTTGCCCACGCCCGTGACGGCGACTAGATACATGTATATGTTCTGCTGACAAATAATTGTCCAGATTTAGTTGCGCCGATGCCAATTCATGCTCAGGTCGCATGGCAACTACATACGGCAATTTGACCAAGGGCTGCAATTCAAGATCACGAGATTGAACGTCTGGTGCATCGATAAGTAGATCAAGCATTCCAGACTTTAGCTCCTGTGCGGCCGCATGTCGGTCCACGTAATAGGTACTTATGCCAATGTTGGGCGCCTGTTCTCTCAACACACGACGCAGACTAGGCAAGACAAGCGACTGAGCGAGGTCATTCATGCCGAGATGAAATACCTTTTCAGCATGCAGCGGATCAAACTTGGCATTTTTACCAATGCTGCGGCTAAATGCCTCCAACCCAGACCGCACGTCAAGAATGACGCTGTCTGCAACCGGTGTTGGCTGCATGCCTTCACTGGTCCGCACAAATAAGGGATCGTCGACGGTTTCGCGAAACCGCCGCAAAGCGTTGCTTACCCCTGATTGCGTCATATTCAGAGAGTGGGCCACCTTGGTGACACTTCTCTCCCGGTAGATCGCTTCAAAAATCACGAATAGATTTAGATCAATCCTATCCAATCTCATGCTGACAACCTGCCTTGATCATTTCTCATTGAAATATATGCACATCATAACAATTGATTGGAGTGATTTAACGTGTCTTTTTATACTTAACAAAGGAAAACTCGGCACGAAACCCTTGGAGTGAGCGAATGTTTGAATACAGCGAAGAATCTCAGCAATTGCAACAACGATTGCACAGCTTTATGGACGAACACGTCTATCCCAATGAACGCGCATACGCAGAACACCTGCACTCCACCCCCAACCGCTGGGCAGCTGTACCGCTTATGGATTCACTCAAAGAAAAAGCAAAGGCTGCTGGGTTGTGGAATTTATTTATTCCACCAACGCTGTCTGAATTCGCAGAGCATGACGGCCTGAGTAACTTTGACTATGCGCCGTTGGCCGAGACGATGGGACGTGTGATCTGGGCGCCCGAGGTATTCAACTGCAACGCACCGGACACTGGCAATATGGAAGTGTTTATGAAGTACGGCAACGAGGAGCAGCAAGAGCTCTGGCTTACACCGCTTCTCAATGGCGACATTCGATCTTGCTACTGTATGACAGAACCACAGGTTGCGTCATCAGATGCCACCAATATCGAGCTCAGTATTGTTCGCGAAAATAATGAATGGGTGCTTAATGGTCGCAAGTGGTTTATCACCAACGCAATGTACGAGCGCACCGGTATTTATATCGTCATGGGCAAGTCTGACCCACAGAACAGTGATCGACATAAGCAACAAACCCAAATACTGGTGCCAAAAGGCACACCGGGGGTCAAGGTTGTGCGACCGCTCAGCACGCTAGGATTTGACGACGCTCCGCAAGGCCATGCGGAAGTTCATTTTGAGGATGTACGAGTCCCACTCGAGAACGTTCTTTTGGGTGAAGGCCGTGGTTTCGAGATCGCCCAAGGCCGACTTGGTCCAGGAAGAATCCATCACTGCATGCGCCTGATTGGCATTGCTCAACGATCGCTAGAACTCGCTTGCCAGCGGGCCTCTTCGCGCTCAACTTTTGGTCGCACACTCAGCCAACACCAAAGCATTCGCGAAAATATCTCCAAGTCGTTTTCTGAGATTGAAATGGCTAGATTATTGGTACTGAAAACTTGCAAAAAAATGGATGAAGTAGGACCAAAAGGCGCAATGGACCTTATAGCTGCAAGCAAAACTACCGTTCCCCTTCTCGTTCAAAACATCATAGATCGTTGCATGCAAATGCACGGTGCCGGCGGCCTTACCGAAGATTACTGTATGGCTGAAGGATTTAACTACGCTCGCTGGTGCAGACAAGCCGATGGTCCAGATGAAGTTCACCAGATGGCTTTGGGGAAGATGATTATCAATCGTTACGGCAATGGATAGGGAGTGATTAAGCATGGACTCAATTCTTACAAACCTTTTCGACTTGTCCGGGAAAACCGCTCTCGTCACTGGCGCTTCCAGTGGCTTGGGTGCTCATTTCGCGATGACTCTCGCCGCAGCGGGCGCCAATGTAGTACTAGCCGCCAGACGTGAAGAGAGACTGCACACTCTTGTCCATCAGATCCGAAAATCTGGCGGACAAGCACATGCACAGGCTATGGATGTCACTAGTACTGAGAGTGTCGAAGCTGCACTCGCGCATATTTCAGAAAACATTGCGCCGATCGACATTCTTGTCAACAACGCTGGGGTGACAGACTCTAAACACAGCTTAAAGGTAGACGAACAGAGCTGGGACTATGTCATGGACACCAACCTGAAAGCCGCATGGCGAGTGGCTCAATCAGTCGCGAAGCTAGCAGTTTCAGAGCAACGACCTTGCAGCATCATCAACATAGCTTCGATACTGGGGCTCAGAGTCACACTGGGCGAAAGCACCTACTCGGCCTCTAAAGCAGGCTTAATCCAATTAAGCAAAGCCATGGCCATGGAACTCGCTCGTAAAGGTGTGCGCGTGAATGCGATTTGTCCCGGTTACTTTGAAACGGAAATGAACAGCGAGTATCTCCAGTCCGACGCCGGTAAGAAACTCATGGGCACCACACCGAGTGGGCGCCATGGACAACTAGAAGAATTGAGCGCGCCTCTACTCATGCTTGCAAGCGACGCAGGTAGCTATATCAATGGTGTTGCCCTCCCCGTTGACGGCGGCCACATCGTCAGCCAAATTTGAGCACTTCAAACAGCAGCTTGCTCACAGACTACTGCCTCTCAGCTAGAGGCAGCTTATTCCTCGTTCCACAAATACTTTACGAGTTCAGGCAAGAAGCCAAGCCTCCCCCCGCACACATCGACAGCTCTGTCCGGCTAAAGCCGAGCCTACAACATCGAGCAATAAGCCGACAGCTGGCTTGACTTCAGTCGGATAGGTATAGAGGGGGGACCGTAAAGGTTGGCAGCGCTGTGTCCAGATAAAGCCGAACCTACGTAATCTCTGCGCAAAAAAAACCCCGCCGAAGCGGGGTTTCTCAAACTCCGAAGAGTTTTGTCACGATCTAGAGAACTAGATTAGTGAGTAGCGCCGCCTGAACCTTGCGGTACACGGATGCTCTCAATCAAGTCTTTGATCTCAAGAGGTGGCTCTGCTGTTACGCGAGATACCATGAAGGCAACCGCGAAGTTCACGATAGCGCCAATAGTACCAAAGGCATTAGGCGTGATATCGAAGAACCAGTTAGGACTCATATCACCCATGAAAGAGGTTCCTGGGATGAACATGATGCCCTTGTGCTGGAAGATATACAGCAGTGTCACTGTGATACCAGCGATCATGCCTGCAATAGCGCCCTCGCGGTTCACAGTTTTGGAGAAGATTCCCATCATGATCGCAGGGAACAGTGAAGATGCAGCTAAACCAAAGGCCAATGCAACTGTACCCGCCGCGAAGCCAGGAGGATGCAGACCCAAGTAACCAGCGACACCAATTGCTACAGCCATGGAGATACGACCGACCATCAACTCCGAGGAATCAGAGATGTTGGGTGCGATAATACCTTTGACCAAATCGTGCGATACGGCAGAGGATATTGCCAACAACAGACCTGCTGCTGTAGACAGTGCTGCTGCCAGACCACCTGCTGCAACCAACGCGATTACCCAGTTAGGTAACTTTGCGATTTCAGGGTTAGCCAATACGATGATGTCACGGTCAACCTTCAGCTCGCTACCCTTCCAGCCGTAGCCTTCAGCAGTCGCAGCAAACTCTGGGTTCGCATCGTTGTAGTACTGGATGCGGCCATCGCCATTTTTATCTTCGTAGGTCAGCAAACCAGTTGTTTCCCAGTTCTTGAACCACTCAGGACGCGCTTCATACGACAAGTTGCCTTCAGCTGTACCAATCGTGCCTGGATTTAGCGTCGACACCAAGTTCAAACGAGCCATTGCAGCAACTGCAGGTGCAGTCGTGTAGAGGATCGCGATGAAGACCAGTGCCCAACCAGCAGAAGAACGTGCATCTTTAACTGTAGGAACAGTAAAGAAGCGCACAATAACGTGAGGTAGACCTGCAGTACCGATCATCAACGTCATGGTGTAGAAGAAGGTATTGACCCGACTCCCACCAGTTGATGTGTACTCATTAAACCCCAGTTCACCGATTACCGTGTTGAGCTTTGTCAGCAACGGTGTGCCATCTGCGACTGTGCCACCAAGCCCTAACTGAGGTGATGGGTTACCGGTTAGTTCAAGCGAAATGAATACTGCTGGAACAGTGTAAGCAAAGATCAATACGCAGTACTGAGCGATCTGCGTGTAAGTAATGCCTTTCATACCACCTACTACTGCGTAGATGAATACGATTGTCATACCAACATACAAGCCTGTTGCGTAATCCAAATCCAAGAAGCGAGAGAACGCTACGCCAACACCTTTCATCTGACCGATAACATAAGTCAGAGAAGCGATGATCAAGCAGATAACAGCAACGGTACGTGCAGTCTTGGAGTAGAAGCGATCACCGATAAACTCAGGAACGGTAAATTTACCGAACTTACGGAGATAAGGTGCCAAGCAGCAAGCCAGTAGCACGTAGCCGCCCGTCCAACCCATTAGAAAGACCGATCCGCCGTAACCCATGTAGGCGATCAAACCCGCCATGGAGATGAAGGATGCTGCGGACATCCAGTCTGCAGCGGTAGCCATACCGTTGGCGATTGGATGTACGCCGCCGCCGGCAACGTAGAAATCTGTGGTCGAACCCGCGCGAGCACGAATAGCGATGTAGATATAAAGAAGGAAGGTGGAACCAACCACCAGGTACGTCAGTGTTTTTAAATCCATAACTCAATGACTCTCTAGTAGTTATTCTTCGACGCCGAATTCACGGTCGATCGCGGCCATACGCCAAGCGTAGAAAAAGATCAAAATGACAAATACATAGATTGATCCTTGCTGGGCAAACCAAAAGCCCAAGGGATAACCGAGGAACTGAAATTGATTGAGCTGGTCAACAAACAAAATGCCGCAACCAAACGACACGATGAACCAAACAACGAAGATTTTGACTAAGAGGCTTATGTTCGCCTTCCAATAGCCGTCCTTTGTGTTTTGCATACACTTACTCCTCAAGCGGGGGGATATAGTCTGAACGGATGCCAAGATTACCATGATGTGTAGTTGCTTCGGCCACCATCTGAAACTATTTTTCATGTTTTTTTAATGTTTAAATTCAATGGCTTGACCAAGACATATCGATACACCACGAGAGCAGTGCTACTATAAGTAACGTAAACCTGTTTCGAAAAGTAGTATCTTGCAGGTTTTCGGGAAGTACAATGCAACCGAGTACTAAACAATAATTCCACACTTTTTTAGAATCAGCTTCAGCAAGGCCATGCTTTATTTGCAATATGCGCAGTTATTGCGATGAACCGACAGTATTCCCTCAAACTTGTCCAAATTACAGCGATCGCTGTTAAGTATGTGAACAATAGTGACAAGATATTGTTTGACAGCAGTTGAACCAGTTAATCAGACTGTGGCTGTCTTAAAGATTTGTCGACATATCCCCTCATGAATGCCAAGCCAAACCGTCATCGCCAATTACGCGCCTTTTGTTACGCTGCGCAAACGGGCAGCATATCGAAAGCGGCCAGCCTACTTGGGCTAAGCCAACCTTCCATTTCTCTGCAAATCCAAGCACTGGAACGCGAATTAGGCGTGCAAGTATTTGAGCGACGTGGACCGCGAATAAAAGTTACTCCTGCGGGCGAGACTCTGCTGGAAATAGCGCAGCCGCTAGTGGACGGGATAGAACATGTTGAAGAAGCCTTTCAGGCTAGGCTAGGCGAGGTAGACAACGGGCATCTAGATATCGCAGCTGGCGAATCCACCCTACTTTATATTTTGCCGGAGGCAACTAAACGGTTTAGCGATGACTACCCTAATGTGACGGTAAGGCTGCACAATGTGACCGGGCAAGACGGCATGGAAAAGCTACGCGCTGACGACGTAGAGTTTGCTGTAGGCTCAATGCTCGACGTACCAGATGACATGCTCTACTACCCCATATTTAGTTACACGCCTACCTTAATTACACCGCCTGATCACCCATTGAGCCAGCTCGAAAAAATCACGCTTAAAGACATTGGCCAATATGGATTGATCCTACCGCCGCGTCATCTGGCGACTTGGCGTGTGGTTGACTTAGTCTTTCAGCAACACGACGTTCCCTATCATGTGCATCTAGAGGCGGGAGGATGGGAAGTCATCAAACGATATGTCGCCATGAATCTGGGCATCAGCATCGTGACTAGCATCTGTTTACAAGACAACGAAAACCTCTTCACTTACCCACTTTCAAACTTTTTCCCCGAACGTAGCTACGGCGTGGTGATTCGGCGCGGCAAATTTATCAGCCCACAAGCTAAATGCTTTTTACACACCTTGGAACCAAACTTCGATCAGCTTCAAGCATCGACAACAAGCCCTGCAAACAAGTCGAGCATACTATCAACAGGCAACAAGCGTCGTTCACCCCCCATTCAAAGCTTGGAAGAGGACAACTAATGAACGAAACAGTCTGGACGCCGCGCATGACCGTTGCAGCCATTGTGGAGCGCGAGGGCCTATTTTTAATGGTGGAGGAATTCGACGATAAAGGCGTGCGGGTACTCAATCAGCCAGCGGGCCATTTGGAGGATCAGGAGAGTCTGCTACAAGCTGTGGAGCGCGAAGTCTTGGAGGAGACTGGCTATGCCTTTCAAGCGACCGGATTCACCGGACTATACCGATGGCAAGCGGCAAGCGCTGGTTTGACGTTCATGCGCTTAAATTTTATTGGAACCGTGGGTGATAAGCCTGTGTCAGATGAACTGGACGCGGATATACTCTCTACCCACTGGTTGAGGCCAGACGAGATAACTCAACAAAAACTGCGCAGCCCTTTAGTTTTGCGCTGTATTGAGGATTACCTCTCTCGTCCCCACTATCCACTCGACGCTTTGATAGACCACGAATAACAAGAGCCGCCCTGCTTTCACATGAACATCAACAGTAAAAGTACCATCGTTATCGGCATGTCCGGTGGCGTTGACTCCTCCGTCGCGGCCCACTTGTTGGTTGAAAAAGGCCATCACGTGGTGGGGGTGTTTATGCAAAACTGGGAGGATGAGGCTGGCGATTGCACTGCTCGCCAAGATTATCGAGATGCCGCTGCCGTTTGTGCGCAGCTAGGTATTGAGCTTCACGCAGTCAATTTTGCTGCGGAATATTGGGATCGTGTTTTCAGCCACTTTTTGAGTGAGTATCAGGCCGGTCGCACGCCAAACCCAGATATTCTGTGCAATCGAGAAATAAAGTTTAAAGCCTTTGTTGATTATGCGCGTGAGCTCGGTGCAGACACCATCGCCACGGGTCACTACGCAAGACACGGCCTTGTCGACGGACAGCCCGCCCTGCTGCGCGGCATTGACAACAGTAAAGATCAAAGCTACTTCCTGCACGCCCTGAGTCCAGCGCAAATTGCACCGAGTATTTTTCCTCTCGGCGGCATGGAAAAAACCCGTGTACGAGAAATTGCCCAAAAAGCGAACCTGCACGTTGCAGCTAAAAAAGACAGCACAGGTATTTGTTTTATTGGTGAACGCCACTTCAACGAGTTTCTCAGCACTTACTTGCCTGCACAACAAGGCGAAATAATTGACCCTAACGGAGAGGTTGTTGGCAAACACGCCGGACTGATGTATTACACCTTGGGCCAAAGGCGAGGTTTAGGTGTGGGCGGCAGCCAACAACACGGCGAAGACGCGTGGTTTGTGGCGCGTAAGTCACTGCATGACAATCGTCTGCACGTGGTGCAGGGACACGACCACCCCGACCTATTTCGACTGCAGTTTCAAGTTGAAAACATCAATTGGTGCCGCGCGACACCAAACGACAAGACGATGCGCTGCACAGCCAAAATCCGATATCGGCAAGCCGATGTGCCATGCACACTTCACTTAAACTCTGATGCAAGCCAAGCTCGTGTCATTTTTGACGAACCAACAAGAGCCGTCACCCCTGGACAAAGCGCTGTTTTTTACAACGGCGAAGAATGTCTTGGCGGTGGTGTGATTTGCGATTTTGAAACGCCAACGGAGCACTAGGTGATAAAGTCAACAGAAAATCAAGTCATGGCCTTGGCGGGTGTTCTAGAAGCAGCCATTTTGGTCGACGAAGTAGCCAATCAAGGCCGCTGTGATGAGGCACGAATGCACGTTGCGCTCAACAGCATTTTCAGCCTTGAGTCTGACAGCCTTGAGTCAATTTACGGTGGCCGAAAAGCCATGGCACCAGGGCTGCAATACCTGCTTGATCAATACTCCACCAACGCGATGCCCAGCGTCGATATCGCGCGCTACCAGATGGCGTTAATACAACTTCAGCGCCGCCTGATGCGCGACGGTCAAATGCAAGAGCAACTACGCACTGGCATTCGTAACCTGAGCAACCTGCGTGAAATGAACGGAGAGCTTGACCAAGCGGTTATCGCTCGAATGGCGAGCCTTTACCAAGATACGATAAGCCAGCTAACGCCGCGCATAATCGTCAAAGGCAAGCCTATTTACCTGCAATCTCAGGACCGATCAGAACAAGTACGGGCTTTACTCTTGGCTGGTATTCGAGCGGCGGTATTGTGGGAGCAATCCGGCGGCTCTCGCTGGTCGCTGTTATTTGGCAGGCGCGCCTATATTGAATCCGCACAAGTTATTTTAAAAGGCATAAACAACGAACCCGCCTGAACGGCGGGTTGGTAAACCTACACGGCAAACTAGAAAGTCTATCCGTCTAGATCTAGTTGAGACAACGGGCTGGCATAGCTAATCCAACTGGCAATCGAAACCCTGTCAGCAACATTGCGCACTAACTGCAATTCAGCATTGACCTTCTCTAGGTTATTGTGAAGATCTTCCACTTGGTGGTCGTGCAGCGAATCCACACTCATGATACCGGCTGTCACCAGCAGTCGTGCGTGCTTGCCATCCATGCCAGGCACTCGCAGCAAGTCTGCCATTGTGCGCCATTCACGCACCTGATCGACATCTTGCTCAAGCGCCGTAGACAGCAACCTCAGCTTTGACTCACCTTCGCTTTCGCGTAACAGATCATAGGTGGTACGAATGCCGACGTCGCGCATCATATGCAAGGCTTTGTCATTCACACCGGGCAAGTCCGCAACACGGTATTCACCACGCATCTGCCGACCTTCAGTGGAAACATTACTCGGCGGAGCAAGCGGAGCCGGAGCTGCCTCAGCGACCCCTGCAGACGAAGAATCAGAAGTCGATTGACTGCCCCCCATTGTCTGCATTCTTTTTAACCGTGCTTGTAGCTCATTGCGCTCTGCTTCGATGCGGCCAAGTTGCAATGACAACTCATGCTCGCGACTTTCATCGCCACCGCGCTTCATGTGTCGCAGACCCCAGCCCAACAGAAATCCAATGGCACAAGATACCGCCAATAACACGACAATCTCACCCACAAGATACGTCATACCCATGCGTTGTTACTCCCCAATAACTCTAAATTCAATACGACGGTTAACTGCTCTACCTGCAGCAGTTTTGTTGCTGGCAATAGGCCTTTGAGGGCCAAATCCCCGTGCATCCAATCGCGCCGTATTAATGCCTTGTTCAACCAAGTAGTCACGCACGGTCTCAGCGCGCTCACGACTCAGTCGCATGTTTAAATCTGAATCGCCACGCGAATCGGTGTAACCACCAATTTGCACCTTCGCTGAAGGACAGCGCACCAAAATTTGGATAACGCCGTCGATTACAGCAAACGCGTTATCTTGTAAGCTGGTTTTAGACTTTCTAAACTGCACCTGCTTACCAGTCATATAGTCAGCCACATCCGCATCACACTGCGCCGGTGACAAGAGTTGAGCGGACAACTCGGCACCTGAAGCCAAGGTGTCAAACTCGGTGCGCCAAACGACATCTGACGGTGTCAACTCCACCAACATTTGCTTAATCGATGATTGATCACTCTCGCTAGTAACCACTCCTTCGATTGACAATTTATTGTGCTTTACTTCAGCTGACCCACTTTGCATCTTACTCAGAGCTTTAGCGGCAGCATTGACAGTATCTGCCCAATAAACAGGCAGTTCCCGAGCACTTTGTGAGTTCATTGAAACGTTTTGACCACCGAATTCGGCACTCAAGCGCGCAACGATGGCATTACTGACACCGTCGAGTACTGGTCGATCGCCTGTTATCGATAATTTGCCATTTTCAATTTGCAAACGTGTCGCCCAATCAGCAGCGACTACAGGTTGCGTTACGTTGGGCGTTGAGTTTTCAGACGAACTTTGCTGCATCCCCGAATCACCAAGCCAAGTCGCAGCAACCGCGCCGTCAACATTAGCTGCAATATCCATGGCTTGCTCTTTGACGACAGTATCCCCACTGAGTAAAAGCTCGCGCCCATCGGCCTCCACACGAACCTGCCCCTCAAGACCCGAGGCCTCCAAGAGCTGCCGAGTCCGTGTTTCAATATCGCGCTCGATCATAGGCGCACGCAAAAATACGGCGTACAGCACCACACAACACAAAGCGATCAGGCCCGCTAGGACCAATATTATTCTTCCCATAAGTTGCTTTTGCACTCTATACAACAAATTATCAGTTAAATGGTTCGAACCCTTCAAAGCGAGGTTTTCGACCTTGCTGCTAGCTAAAAGTGACCAATACTGTGGCCAATATAGCTTTGGCCTTAGGCATGCTGTCGCGCAACGCCGCTCGCCAAAAACTTTTGAGCAAACAATCCTGTGCCGCACGCAGCCACTGGCTCTATGCATCAGGCTTCGCAAGTATGAGGCCGAACGCCTGCCACAAACCCACTGAATTTGTTTACAGTGCGGTAAGCAAATGCTTTAAAAGACAAAAATACGAATATTCAGCAGTGATTATAGGTCAACCAGCGATTTCACTAGCGAGTGAGCATGGGTAAAAATACACCGCCGCTGCTTACGCCCCACTGGTTGTCTTGCTCTTCTAAGATATCGGCCAATCGATAATAAGCTGACCGTGTGAAGCGAGCTGCTAGGCCTGGTCGCACCATCGCGTAGGGCTGTGCATCTTGGCCTTGTAGCCATAGCGGGTTGTCTTGATCGACAATAGCCTGCTCGCCTAAGTTGCTTTCAAGAGCGAGCTGCGGGCCGTTTTTTTCATCGATTAACGACCAATCGACGATCAAAAATGGCACATCGATAACACGAATAAAAACACGCTCACGAGGAGTAACCAACGCGTAGCGACCGTCATCCTCTCTTCGCATCACGGAAGCGAGTAGCTTGACTAAGGCGGGACGCTCAATCACACCACCCTCATGCACCCATGTCCCATCCGTGCGGATCTCTAGATCCATCTCAGCATCAACAGTTGGCTGCCAACTGTGCACGGGCGGCAACGATCCTTTGAAGGCTTCAATCTGATCCGAAATATCGCTGATTGTGATTTCTTTGCTCAACTGTTTAACTCTACACGGTTCTCAAACTCAGCCAACGCATCAGGGTTGGCTAAAGCATCTACGCGATTGACCGGCAAGCCGTGCACCACATCGCGTACTGCCAACTCTACTATTTTCCCACTCTTAGTCCGTGGCATATCATGCACCTGTATAATTTTGGCGGGCACGTGCTGATGAGTGGTGTTCACTCTGATCTGTTCTTTAATACGACTGCTTAGCTCGTCGTCTAAGGTAAATCCTGCAGCCAATGTGACAAACAACACAATACGATGATCGTTTTGCCACTGCTGATCAATCACCAACGATTCGTTCACTTCGTGCAGCTTTTCCACTTGACGATATATCTCAGCGGTTCCGATCCGCACCCCACCAGGGTTCAATGTTGTATCGGACCGGCCATAGAACACCATGCCGCCAGTGTCTCGCAGTTCAACATAATCACCTTGGTGCCATACGCCTGGAAAGCGTTCAAAATAGGTAGCGTGATATTGACTACCATCATCGTCAAGCCAAAAACCGAGCGGCATACTGGGGAACGGTTTCACACAGACCAGCTCACCTTTTTGATTTTTAACAGCTTGACCTTGCTCATTCCAAACCTCGACGGCCATACCGAGCCCACGACATTGCAGCTCACCACGATGAACAGGCAAGGCGGCATTGGCCAAAGCAAAGTTTGATAACAAGTCTGTACCACCGGCCATTGACGACAAACAGATGTCGTCTTTAACGTGTGTGTAGACGTAGTCGTAACCCTCCGACGTTAGCGGTGAGCTGGTAGACAGCATCATGCGCATCGCCGACAAATCGACATCACGAACAGGCCGAACCCCCGCCTTTGCCGATGCATCGATAAAGCGCGCCGACGTGCCAAAGACGTCTATTTGCGCGTCTTCGGCAAGTTCAAACAATGCATTCTGATCAGGATAAAAAGGAGAGCCTTCATATAAGACAAGTGTCGCTTCAGTAGCAAGCGCCGACACCAGCCAGTTCCACATCATCCAACCACAGGTGGTGAAATAAAATATGCGTTCTTTTGGCTTAAGGCCCACATGAAGCCGCAACTCTTTTAGGTGCTGTAACAACACTCCACCTGCGCCATGCACAATACATTTTGGCAGACCAGTCGTGCCTGAGCTGTACATGATATACAGGGGCGCGTTAAACGGCATCATGGTGTATTCAACTGCTTTTGGGCTGTAATTTGCCAAAGCATGGGAATACAAAAGTGCGTGCAAGATATTACTGGGTATTCGCGGCTCGTCTTGCACATATCCACAAACATATACGCGTTTTACCGAAGGCAAGTGCTCCAGTATGCGTGACACTTTTTCGAGCGAGTCAATATTTTTTCCGTTGTAAATGTAGCCGTCAGCAACAAACAATACTTTGGGTTTTGTTTGGCTAAACCGATCGACAATACTCTGCACGCCGAAGTCTGGCGAACAAGATGTCCAAACCGCACCCAAACTCACTGTTGCGAGCATGGCGACTACGGCTTCTGGCATATTGGGAATATACCCTGCAACACAATCACCGGCTTCAACACCAGCATCTTGCAATAACTGCTGCGTCTGCGAGACCAATTGCTGCAATTCATTCCAGCTGATCTGTGATTCTATTTCATCTTCACCACGAAAGATGATGGCCAATTCTTCGTTATTGCGGCGCAATAGATTTTGTGCAAAATTCAGGCTTGCATTAGGAAACCACTCGGCCCCGGGCATAGAGCCGCCATTGACTAAAACACCATCGCCTTTGGACTCAGCGATAACACCACAAAAATCCCACACTAGCGCCCAAAATGATTCAAGATCATCAATTGACCATTGATACAGATCATCGTAATTGCTGAGGTCTTTGCCACTGAGTTCACTCGCACGCTGAGCGAACTCCGTAATCGCTTGCGTGTTGACTTCAGACTCTGAGGGTGTCCAAATCGTAGACATCGGCTAGTGGCTCTCTGACAGAAGGTTAGCTGTCAGTCTACGCAATTACACCTTGAATCGAAACGCACAATCACCTTATTGCGAAAACAAATGGCAAACAATCTATTCAGGCCATTTTAACTGCGCGGAATACGACCCATGGTGTAAAACTCAATGTTTGGTTTCATATCAATGGTGTTTGCAATACGGTTCGACATACCAAAAAAAGCAGATATGCCGGCAATATCCCACACGTCTTCACGATCAAAACCATGTGTAGCGAGCTGCTCGTAGTCTTGCTCGCAGACTTCGCCTGAACGTTCCGTGACTTTGACAGCAAAATCTAACATCGCTCGCTCTCGAGCACTGATATCAGCTTTGCGATAATTGATTGTTACCTGATCCGATACCAATGCGTTTTTGGAATAGATTCGCATCAAAGCGCCGTGTGACACCACGCAATAATGGCACTGATTCACGCTACTCGTGGCCACCACAATCATTTCGCGCTCAGCAGGTGTCAGACTAGACTCAGCGCGCTCCATCAGCGCATCGTGGTAGGCAAAAAAAGCACGAAATTCCGCCGGTCGGTGCGCCAAGGCCACAAACACATTGGGAACAAAACCCGCTTTTTCAGCGACGGCTTCTATTCGCTCACGCACATCATCCGGCAAACTAGCCAGTTCAGGCACTGGGAAACTGCTAATTGCCGCGTCCATATTCTCTTTCATCGGTCCTTCCTTATTCATACGTGCGCTTATCTTCAATCACCAAACCATCGTTAGCCAATTCACCAATCGACACTAAAGTGACAGATCCGCGCAACTTGGTCAGCTCTCTAACAGATGAAACCACCGCTTCGACGAGAGCTTCACTGGTATCGCTACTCTCGCAAATCAGTTCCATACTGTCGTTGTGATCAGCATTTGTGACAATCAGTCGGGCCTTGCTTAGCTCTGGGTGCCGCTTAACAATCGCTGCTATCTGTTCAGGCCTAACGAACATGCCTTTGACCTTGGCAGACTGATCAGCACGTCCCATCCAACCCGCAAGTCGCACATTAGTGCGCCCACAAGGGCTAGCACCCTCTAAAAACTTAGACAAATCGCCGGTAGCAAAACGAATCAAAGGATAAGCAGTGTTAGTCAACAGTGTGACTAGAACCTCTCCCACTTCACCCACAGCAACTGGCTCGCCGGTGCCAGGTCGCACGATCTCAACAATGACACCTTCGTCCACGATCATGCCTTCCATCGCTTCAGACTCGTAGCTGATCAACCCCAACTCAGCGGTGGCGTAACACTGCAAGACCGACACGCCATGCGTTTGAAGTTCATCGCGCAAACTCGGCGGCAAGGCTTCTCCGCCGACCAACGCGTACTTGAGACTGTCCAGCGGCACACCATCTTCTTTAGCCTTGTTCAGCAAAATTCTCAGAAAAGAAGGCGTGCCGATATAACCATCGGGCGACAAGTGCGCCATGGCCGCGACCTGCATCTCGGTCTGGCCTACTCCGGCAGGGAAAACCGCACAACCTAGTGCATGCGCCCCACTCTCCATCATGGAGCCTGCAGGCGTAAAATGATAAGAGAAAGTATTGTGAAGCAACATACCTTGACGAATGCCGGCTGCATGCAGCGCGCGCGCTGTGCGCCAAGCATCTGAGCCAGAAGGTTCCGGCTCATGAATGGGCCCTGGGGAAGCAAACACTCTCGAAATCCTTCCCCAACCCAACGCAGCCAGTTCACCAAAGGGAGGCTTGTTAGCCTGCGCCTCGACCAGCATAGACTTGCGCAGTACTGGCAATTCAGCCAATTGCTGCACGCTATCTAGTGTCTCAGGTGCACCGTTCAAGTGCTCTTTCAACGCAGGCGCTTTAGTACGAGCATATGCCAGTTGCTTGTTCAGCAACACCAGTTGCTCATTAGCACGTGTCTCTGGATCGCGTGTCTCTAGCTCATCATAATTTTGCTTAACCACTGATGCTTTTCTCCTTAAGACAACCAACGCTTGCGACGACGGTAGTGTTTGGTATCCCGAAAACTGCGGCGCCCTTTATCACTGACCCCTAAGTAGAATTCTTTTACATCAGAGTTTTCGCGCAAATCGGCTGCAGTGCCGTCCATCACCACACGACCACTCTCTAGGATATAGCCGTAGTCAGAGTAGCGTAGAGCCACATTTGTATTTTGCTCTGCGAGCAAGAAGCTCACGCCTTCTTTGGTGTTGAGGTCTTTGACAATTCCGAAAATTTCTTCAACTAGCTGCGGAGCCAAACCCATCGAAGGTTCGTCTAACAAAATAGTTTCTGGTTTTGATAGCATCGCACGACCAATCGCGCACATCTGCTGCTCGCCCCCGGAAGTGTAGCCAGCCTGAGACTTGCGGCGCTCGCGCAATCGCGGAAAGTAGTTGTAGACCATCTCTAGGTCTGCGCTCACAGCACCCTTGCCGTCTTTACGGGTATAGGCACCAGTGAGCAGGTTTTCTTCAACCGTCAGATGCTCAAAGCAATGACGACCTTCCATGACTTGGATAACGCCACGGCGTACCAACTCAGAAGGATTCAATTCGTTTATCACTTGTCCACGGTATTCAATGGAGCCCTTAGTGACGTCGCCGCGCTCAGAGCGCAGCAAGTTAGAAATAGCTTTCAGCGTGGTGGTTTTACCCGCGCCGTTTCCACCCAGCAATGCTGTAATACCACCCTTGGGCACGGACAGGCTAACGCCCTTCAAGACCAATATCACATGGTTATAGATGACTTCGATGTTGTTGACTGTCAACAAAGCATCTCCAGTCTGCAACTCTTGTTGCTGCATGGCTTTCTCCCAACCGGTTTAAGCAAAGCTTGAGGATTAAAAATTATCGAATCAAATTGATTAGCTAAAAGCTGGCACCCCGATGGGGTGCCAGCACCGGACTTAAAAAGTCTCTAGTAGCCGGTTCTTAAAACTTACTTACAATCACGAGGCGTGATGTTGTTCTCTGCAGCGTAAGCACTGCTATCTTCTTCGATAAGACCAGCGATTAGCTCCATATCAGAAGGAACAAAATCACTGATCAAATTCCACTTCTTAGCCGCTGCATCCCACTGCTGTACAGCACCGGTACCTGGGCCACCGTGGTTCTCGCAGCTGACAGTAAAGGTCGGACCAAAACCAGCCATACCCAATCCAGCCATTTTCTCTTCGGTCATATCAAGCGCTTCCATACCATCGCGCATTTGCACTGCGTTGATCTTGGCTGTGCCCGCAATCTCTTGCGCGGTACGCGCTGCTTCTACCGCTAGCATCGCTGCATAAAGTCCACGATTGTAAAGAACTGTACCAACCTGATCACCAGCACCAGCTGCCATGCCTTTGTCGACGACAAACTCTTGGATGTCGGCAAACACAGGGAAGCCTGCTCCAGTATTGTGGAAAGTTAATGCTTTGTAGCCATTGGCCTTGGCACCCGTTGGAATAACGTCGTTCTCAGAACCTGACCACCAGATACCGATGAAGTTTTCCATGTTGAATCGAATGTTCGCCGCTTCCTGAATGGCCACTTGGTTCATCACACCCCAGCCGTACATGATGACAATATCAGGGCGTTCGCGACGAATCTGCAGCCACTGTGATTTCTGTTCTTGGCCTGGGTGATCAACAGGAATTTCAGTCAGTGAAAAGCCGTGCTTTTTTGACAGTTCTTGCAAAGTGCGGATGGGCTCTTTGCCGTATGCAGAGTTGTGATAAACCAGCGCTATTTTTTTGCCTTCGAGTGAACCATTCAATTCCAAGAAGTGATTGACCGCGAGAGAAGCGCCATTCCAGTAGTTAGCTGGGTAGTTAAAAACATTCTCAAACACTTTACCGTTAGCAGCAGACGTACGGCCATAGCCCATGCTGTGAATGGGAATACCGTCTGCGGTCGCCTTTGGAATGAGCTGGTAAGTAATGCCGGTAGACAATGGCTGGTAGATCAAAGCACCCTCGCCCTTTGTCGACTCATAGCACTCCACACCTTTTTGAGTGTTGTAGCCTGTTTCACACTCTAGCAATTTGATTTTTTCGCCGCCTATACCGCCATCACGTTCATTGACCAACGTAAAGTAATCGGCGTAGCCATCCGCAAAAGGGATACCGTTGGCCGCGTAAGGGCCAGTCCTGTAACTCAATGAGGGAAAAACCAAGTCCGCCATTGCTGAACCAGAAGCCAGTGTTGCCGCAACCGCTAGGGCCGCTAATTTGCGCGATTTCATTGCATCTCCTATCGAAGAATTGTCTTCTTCAAAAAAGTAGACCGAGTCTGTATTCGATCATCGTAACGGGAGTTGAACTCCCAACGCGAAGGGCGACATTACCCTTCTCGTACGAAGCGAAAACAGTGTCTCGCTCCTCCTAACCCGATGAGCAGAATTGCCTATCGAGCGTCCTCCAAGAGTTCTAAAAAGCCCTCTTTATCTATCAAACCTACCCTACTAATGCGGGAAAGGCCACAAGCGTAGTTTCTCTTTTGCCAGGCGCCATAGTTGCGCTAAGCCGTGTGGTTCAACAATCAAAAAGAAGACTATCAAACCACCAACAATTACAAACTCAAGGTGAGCCGCGATATCTGTAGGCCAGCCCAATCCGCCCACCATGACATTCTTTAGCAATACAGGCATCAATACCAAGAAAGCCGCACCTGCAAAGCTTCCAAATATGGAGCCCAGACCGCCAATGATGATCATGAACAACACCAAGAAAGACTGCGTGATTCCGAATGCCTCCCCTACTTCAACCGCGCCAAGATACACGGAGAAGAAAAGCGCACCTGCAATACCGATAAAGAAAGACGAAATTGCAAAAGCCGACAGCTTGGTTTTCAGCGGGTTGACACCAATAATCTCGGCTGCAATATCCATGTCTCGGATCGCCATCCAGCTACGACCTACACGACCACGTGTCAAGTTGCGAGCAACCCAAGCGAGAATAAAAACAAACACGAGGCAGAATAAATACTTTGAAGCCGCGCTTGCGTTAGGTCCCGTCACCAAGAAATCAAAAACAGCCCGCTCTGGAGCATTTATTTGACCAGATGCAGAGTAGTTATAAAACCACGGCACCTTATTGAACAACCAGACCAGGAAAAACTGCGCCGCCAATGTGGCCACCGCAAGATAAAATCCCTTGATACGTAGCGAAGGTAAGCCGAACAATATGCCGACAAGAGCGGTGATACCACCCGAGAGCAGTACACATAAAAATATGCTCATCTCGGGGTAGCTGGTCATGAGTTTGTAACACGCGTAGGCCCCGACAGCCATAAACCCGCCTGTGCCTAGAGACACTTGACCGCAATAACCGGTCAGAATATTGAGCCCAAGAGCTGCAATAGTCCAAATTAAAAAAGGAACCAAAACTGCACTGGCCCAATAATCATTGATTAAAAAGGGCACGACCAAAAATGCAACAGCAACTACGGCGTAGTATCCCATGCGATCAAGCTTGATCGGGAACGTCTGATTATCATCGATATATTTGGTTTTAAAGTCGCCTGACTCACGGTAAAACATCTTTTAAACCCTCTCGATGATCTTTTCGCCAAACAACCCTTGCGGTCTGAAGACGAGGAACAACAATGCCAACATATAGGCGAACCAATTCTCTGTCGCACCACCAATCAGTGGCCCAACCCAGTACTCAAACAATTTCTCCCCTACACCGATAATCAATCCTCCGACGATCGCTCCAGGAATAGATGTAAAACCTCCCAACATCAGAACCGGTAAAGCCTTAAGTGCAATTAACGATAGCGAGAATTGGACACCTGATTTTGAACCCCACATGACTCCTGCTACCAGCGCTACAAAACCAGCAATAGACCACACGATGACCCAAATTGTGCGCAAGCTAATACCAACCGACAACGCCGCTTGGTGATCATCAGCTACAGCACGAAGTGCCCTGCCTGTAGTAGTGTATTGGCTAAACAGCGTCAAGGTAACGACCAATACAATGGCAACCGCTGCTGCAACCATATCGAGCTTGTCAATGTAGAACCCGTAGAAACCATCACCACCCCAGCCGGCCGTCGCTTGCTCTAACCACTCCCAACCGCCACTGGGTATGCCGACGTCCAAAGTTTTGATGTCTGCTCCCCACATTAGGTCGCCAAAACCTTCCATGAAATAGGCAAGACCAATAGTTGCCATGAACAAGATGATTGGCTCTTGATTCACCAAGTGTTTGAGCACATACCGCTCAACAATGATCGCAAATAGAATCATCACACCCAAGGTCAAGATAATCGCCAACACGGCCGGTACAGTCCATCCGAAGTGATGAATACTGGTGCCGAAGATCGCATTGATTAGGTGAGCGAAAGGTACTTGCCCGGTTTGAATACCCACGAGTGTCATGGCTGCAAACAGCGCCATTACACCTTGCGCGTAGTTGAAGATTCCCGACGCTTTATAGATAAGGACAAAACCAAGGGCGACTAGTGCGTACATCACACCGGCCATCAAGCCGTTCGCGATGACTTCTATGGTGTATAGAAATTCAGCTGACATTAATTCCTCCCCCGCTGCTGTGGTGAAAAGATCGGTGAATGTTTAGTCATCATGACTCACCCCCAGATAGGCATCGATAACCGCTTGATCATTACGTACTTCCTCAGGTTCTCCATCACCGATTTTTTTACCGTAATCAAGCACGACAACTCGATCCGATATATCCATGACTACACCCATATCGTGCTCAATCAAGACAATGGTGGTACCAAACTCCGTGTTCACATCGAGAATAAAGCGAGACATGTCTTCTTTTTCCTCGACGTTCATACCGGCCATTGGCTCATCAAGCAGCAACATTTTAGGCTCCGCTGCCAATGCCCTACCCAGCTCCACACGCTTTTGTAAGCCGTAAGGTAAACGCCCTACAGGGGTCTTTCGAATGGCTTGTATTTCAAGAAAATCGATGACTTTTTCTACTGCTTCACGGTGTCGAATTTCTTCGTCGCGTGCCGGACCCCACCACACCGCTTGTGCCAGCAAGTTCGCGTTCATTTTGTTCAAACGGCCAGACATGATGTTGTCTAGCGTAGACATGCCTTTAAACAATGCAATATTTTGAAAAGTCCGAGCAACACCATGCTTCGCCACTTCGTGCGGCTGTGACGCCCGACGCTGATAACCGCGAAACCAGATTTCACCTTCTTGCGGATGGTAAAAACCGTTAATAACATTGAGCATGGACGACTTTCCGGCGCCATTCGGGCCGATAATCGCCCGCACCTCACCTTCACGGATATCAAAACTGATGTCTTGAATTGCAGTTACACCACCAAAGCGCAGGGTGATGTTCTTCAGTTCCATAATCGGAGCTTCTGAAGATGGGTTGGCGTTTGCGTTTTGAGCTGCCATTTCTATCTCCTTAAGCGACTTTGTCGGTTGTGACTGCGGTCTCGAAGACGCGCGTATCTTCTATTGCAAGCGTGCCTTTAACACTGCCAGTGCGACCGTCTTCGTATTTCACTTCCAGATCCACAAAATGGTCTTTGTCACCGTTGTAAAGGGCCTCAATAAGTGATGCGTATTTTTCAGCGATATGCGCTCGGCGAACCTTCTGCGTACGCGTCAACTCACCATCGTCAGCATCGAGCTGTTTGGGCAGGATCAAAAAGCGATGCACTTGGCTGTGCGACATCAAAGGATCGTCAATGAGGCCTTCGTTCACCTGCTCGATGGATTCTTTGACCATCTGATAAACCTGTTTATTAGCCGCTAGCTCTTGAAAGGAGCTATAAGAAATATTATTGCGCTCAGCCCAGTTGCCAACAGCTTCCATATCCATGTCGATAAAAGCCATCGCCTGATCTCGTCCCACACCAAAGACAACCGCTTCTTTGACGTGTGAAAAGAATTTGAGTTTGTTTTCGATGTACTTTGGGGCAAACAACTTACCTGAGTTGAACTTACCTACATCTTTAACCCGATCAATAATGCGCAGGTGACCATCCTCAGTCATAAAGCCCGCATCGCCAGTACTAACCCAGCCTTCTGAATCTTTGGTTGATGCCGTCGATTCTGGGTTTTTGTAGTAGCTATGAAAAACACCCTCGCCGCGGTACAGAACTTCACCGCTGTCGTCTATTTTTAATTCGACACCCGGTACCGGAATACCAACAGTGTCAGCGCGGACTTGACCGTTAGGCTGAACAGTCACATAAACCGTTGCTTCGGTTTGGCCATACACTTGTTTGAGGTTGACTCCTAAAGAGCGGTAAAACTGAAACAGTTCAGGGCCAATAGCCTCACCAGCAGTGTAAGCAGTGCGAACACGGCCCAAACCTAAAGCGTCTTTAAGCGGTGCGTATACCAGCACATTACCCAACCAATATTTGAAGCGTTCGCCGCCACTGACAGACTCGCCATCGAGCATACGACCACCAATATCTTTGGCTACTTCCATGAAGTATTTGTAGAGCTTCTGTTTGAACGGGGCCGCATCTTCCATACGAATTGTCACGTTAGTCAGCAGACCTTCAAAAACGCGCGGAGGTGCAAAATAATAGGTTGGACCAATCTCGCGCATATCTGCTTGTAAAGTTTCAGGCCCTTCGGGGCAGTTGACGCAGTAGCCACACCAAATAGATTGCGCAAAAGAAAAAACATTGTCACCTACCCAAGCCATGGGTAAATAAGCTAATACCGAATCATTTTCATTGAGATTGTCGATATCGACGCAGGCCTTGGCGGCAAACATGAGGTTATCGTGTGTCAACACGACACCTTTGGGCTTACCCGTTGTCCCCGAGGTGTACAACATAATGCCCGCGTCGGAGCCAGCGCCTTTCTCCATCTCTTGATCGAGGAAACTGGGATGGGCAGTGTTGTGCTCAGCCCCAAGATGAAGCAGCTGATCTAAGCTCACCACACCCGTTTGATTGTAATCACGCATGCCACGGTCATCGTCATAGATGATGTGCACCAGATCTTTATAGCCTTCCTGCACTTCGAGCAACTTATCGGTTTGCTCTTGGTTTTCAACCAAAACAAACGTCGCGCCCGCATGCTCCACCACGTAGCTAACTTCAGATGCCACAGCATCTTGGTAAGTCGGCACTGGGATACCACCTAAACATTGAGCCGCGGCTATGCCCCAATACAACCTTGGGCGGTTATCGCCAATGATGACCAAGCGATCGCCACGTTTAAAGCCCATCGCTGCCAAACCACTAGCGAAAGACCGAATCTCATGATTCATTTCTCGCCAAGTCCAGGTTTGCCAAATACCCAAGTACTTCTCTCGCATCGCTGGTCGGGGGCCAAAACGTTGCGCTCGGTCCTGCAATAACCGGGGAAAAGTTGCCAAATCGGCCATATTTCCATTCCTCTGGATGGGGCGGCTAAGCCGTGCAATAAAGTGCCGACTTTGACATAACGTTTACGTTAACGTCAAGTGATATCTTGCCACCTCCCATCTAGAAAATGCATGTTAATACAGATCCGCTGTGACGACGGACTGAACAGTTAAGAGGTGACGCCAAGTTCGCCGAAAATCAGGAAAAATCAGGAAAGAAATTAAATGCAGGTGAGAAATACAAATGGCTAAAACGCAAAATGCCGACACGAATGTGTCGGCATTTTTAAACAAACTCGCTAAAAACTAGCGACGACCGAGACGATTTTCTCGAATGAGGCTTTCTAATGCAGCACTAAACGAAGCATCATCGATAGTTTCTGGCGTTGGCGGCGGAGCCACGTCAATATCAACTTCTTCGAACATCTCATCTTCAATGAACGCCGTCTCGTCCAAGGTGTCGATATCGTCTTCTGTGATCACGTCTTCAAAATGCGTCGTCTGATCTGTATTAGGTAAATGCTTTCCGGCGCTATCAATCATCAACGGCTGATCTTCGATCGCTGCAGCAGACTTGGGCTCTTGACTCCAGTCACTCGATTCCTGATCGTAGCCATCGAACATGGTGCGATCCAAAGATTCGTCGTAGTAGTCACCGTTTGCCTCGGCAAATGAGTAGCCACCCGCCCCCTCATCGACTTCTAGATCTACTGTAGGTGTTGCACCCTGTAGTTCCAACTGCTGCTGCTGCAACTCGCGCTCTAATTGGCTAACCAGCGCTGGCACCGCACCACGCTTACCCAGTGGCACACTTGCAGGCACACAACCCGCAAGTAAATAATCAGCAGAACCATTGATGAGCAAGTGACGAATGTCCTCGACCGCATCACGATTAAGGCTTCCACGATTATAGAGTTTATCGACAGCATCTAACTCTGGCAGCTGATGCAGCATACTCAAAACACTCGAAGAGCCGCCATTGTTGTATTCCAGCACCAAGCTCCCTATTGAGCCAAGCACACGATCAAAAGCTGGCCGTATTTGCCGGTCCATCATCACACTAAACATAGCCACTGGTTTAGCACGCCAGTCTTGCATACCCACAGGTGATGATGCTCGCTGCCCTAACATGCAGCAGGCACGGTACAAGGAACCAACAGCCTCTAGGCCATGCGCCAGTTGCTCAGTATCAACAATTGCCTTGCCGTGCAGTGGCATTATGGTCTGCGCTAAAACAGACTGACCTTCAGGGACAACTGTAGCAAACGGTCGCAACACCTTATTACGCTTGTCTTCCATCATCATGATGAGAGAAGGCAAATGATTGAGTGCAAAGTTCACACGACTGTGCGTCTTATATAATTTGACAAGCTGCTGCTCATTGGGTCGCTCGGCAGCTAGTAAATCGGCCCAAAATCGCTCATTGGAGAGATCACTCAACTCCATCACCGCACAAACTCGCTGCTCGGGCTCTGAGAAAGTTTTGGCTGACTGACTGTATTCGCTGAAGCTGCCAAGCAACATCGCATAGAAATCAGAAGCGTCGCTTTCTTTTGAAGCCTGTCGAATGTGCTTTAGCGGCTCTACAATGCCACTGGTCGTGAGCGCTTTAACCACTCGCTTCATTGCACTAAGGGTGTCGTTCTGCATCATTGTATTTTTCTCTGCTTTCTAGTCCGTGTTCTGCAGTGCCAAAAAAGCACTAATCACAGTCACTGTCGCATGCATAAACAAATTGAATCGATAGTTTGCCAGAGAGCCCGTCACCTGTTTCTTAAACAGAATAGACTTGTGGGCCGAGTCACATTTAAATATTGAAACAGGCCACAAGTGGCCAAAAACCACACTTGCTGACCTAAAACGACGCTAGCAACAACGCCACAACACAAGCTATCACTTAAACCAGCTGACTTTTAAGCGGTAGTCGACATTGTGCGCAACTGATAGCCGCGAGAAAGCACTCAGGAACCCGCATGCAGCTGGGAACATGGGCTTTAAGCACGCTAAGACCGCCACTGATGTTCTCAAAGTTGATACCGACTAAGACCAAGATAAAAGCCAATCGTTCTAGATTCGTGCTACATCGCGAGAACCTGCTGCGCGATGCAATTCCCAAGTAAATTAAATAGTTGAGCAGCAATAGCCTCAATCAACGAGAAATCGTCGTTGAAGCCAAACACTAGAAGTAAGCTTTTTGGTGCTGTTTAGGACAAACAGCAGTTGATGCGGAAATTGGTATGGTCAGAACTACCAGGGGCTAAATCGTCAGAACTAAGCACGCTCTATTTACCGCCACGTTGCTTGCTTTCAGATCAAAGCAGGAGAATCGCAGACATAAAAAAGCCCCGTACGGTGACGGGGCTCCTTTGGAGTTCTTGATGGCGGAGAGGGAGGGATTCGAACCCTCGGAACTTTTAACGGTTCAACGGTTTTCAAGACCGTCGCAATCGACCACTCTGCCACCTCTCCGCATGCTGTGTTACCGATAAAACAAGTCGTTTTACGGTCTCCAAGGGCGTGTGTCTTTCTCCTCGAAGCCAACCGCTGGAATAATAGAGGGTATTTGGAGATTTGTCACGCCCTAATTGCACTTGAAAAACTTAAGATTGCCGCTATTTACGATAGTAGCTATAGTTTGATCAACTGCAGGGAACACAGCCCTCTGGTTATTGTCTATAAACTGCAGAAATGTTTCTTTCGGAGAACTCAATCAATGCATGTTCAAAGTGTTAGTACCGGCCGCGTGCTGGAAACCAACAAACTGATTCGCAACACCTACACACTATTGTCTATGACTCTACTGTGGAGCGCGGTTCTTGCCGCTGTTTCAATGGCCGTTTCACCTCCTTTTATGGTGTCTATGGGCTGCTCTATCGGCGCCATGCTGGTCATGTGGTTTGTTGTGCCTCGCACCGCCAATTCAGCTAAGGGCATTTACGCAGTGTTTGCGTTTACAGGCCTATTGGGCTTCGGTCTCGGCCCAATTCTCAATGCTTACATGCAAATGGCTAACGGTGGCCAAACAGTCATGCTCGCTCTAGGTGGCACGGGCGCTATCTTTTTGGGTCTGTCGGGCTACGCGCTTTCAACTCGTCGTGACTTCAGCTTCATGGGCGGATTCATTGGTGTGGGCATGATGGTGTTGTTGCTGGCAATTGTCGCCAACATCTTTTTTCAAGTACCAGCCGTTAGCCTCGCTATCTCAGCTGCGTTTGTCTTGCTGATGAGTGGATTCATTTTGTACGAAACCAGCGCCATGATTCACGGCCATCAAGACAACTACATTTTGGCATGCACGAGCTTGTACCTGAGCATCTACAATATCTTCACCAGCTTGCTGCACCTGCTCGGCTTTGCCGGCGGCGACGACTAACATCAAGCGGTTGTTGATCTAGAATTCGCCCCGTTTATCGGGGCGTTTTCTTTTATAGGAGAAAAACGATGGACGGAATGCAAATAGTTGGCTTGATCGGCGCGATTATGATGCTGATCGTCATTGGCCCCGGCATGCTGAATATGGCGAAAAACTCCCCTAAAGGGAGCGCAGACGATTGGACTGCCGCAGCCAAGCCGCTGCTACTGGTGATTGGATTTGTACTGTTGTTGTTTTATATGGCCAAAGGTTAGCTCTATCTAGGCCAGACAAAAACAGCTCGGACGCCACTGACATCCGAGCTTTTTTGTGGAGAACAGCTCCGCGAAGTTTTAGACCGACGCCAAAATCCTGTCCACACCACCCATGAACGGGCGCAACGCCTCAGGAATGGTGATACTGCCATCGCTGTTTTGGTAGTTTTCCATCACCGCAATTAACGTGCGACCAACAGCCAAGCCAGAGCCGTTGAGCGTGTGGATAAGTTCAGGCTTAGCCTGCCCCTCACGACTACGCGCCAGCATACGACGAGCTTGGAAGTCGGTCATGTTGCTGCAAGACGATATCTCCCGAAACTTCTCTTGCCCTGGCAGCCAAACTTCGATGTCGTAAGTTTTACTCGCGCCAAACCCTATATCACCGCTGCACAAATTGACGACGCGGTACGGCAGGTCAAGTTTTTGTAACACAGCCTCTGCGTTGCGGATTAGTTGTTCCAGCGCCTCCCAAGAATCACCCGCCTTTTCTAAGCGCACCATTTCAACTTTTTCAAACTGGTGTTGACGGATCAAACCACGAGTATCACGACCGTGTGAACCGGCCTCTGAACGAAAGCAAGGAGAGTGACAGACGAACTTCTGAGGCAACTCGTTAACATCAAAAATGCGATCGCGAGCAAAGTTAGTGACTGGGACCTCAGATGTAGGAATGAGGTAAAACTCTCGTTCACCTTTGAGTGCAAACAAATCCTCGGCGAATTTGGGCAGCTGGCCTGTACCGCGCAGAGAATCTTCATTGACCATATACGGTACCCAAACTTCTTCGTAGCCGTGCTCGCGTGTGTGCAAATCGAACATAAACTGAATCAGCGCGCGATGCAGACGAGCAACTTCGCCGTTCAGAACCACAAATCGAGCCCCGGTCAGCTTGGCCCCCATATCAGGGTCAATGCCGCCAGCAGCACCGAGATCCATGTGGTCTTTGGCGTCAAAATCAAAGCTGCGAGGCTCCCCCCAAGTACGTACCAATTCGTTGTCGTCTTCGTCTTTGCCCGCCGGCACAGAATCGTGCAGCAAGTTGGGTACGCCGGACAACATATCTTCGAGTTCACCCTGCACTCCGGTGAGCTTTTCTTCCGCAGCTTTTAGTTTATCGCCCAAATCGGCAACAGCATCTAACAGCGGTTGAATATCTTCGCCTTTGGCTTTGGCTTGACCAATATTTTTGGCACTGGCGTTTCGCTCGGTCTGATAGGCCTGCGTCTGCACTTGAATATCACGACGACGCGACTCGAGCAGCTCGAAGCGCTCCACATCAAACGTAAATCCACGGCGGGATAAATTGGCAACGACTGCCTGCAGATCAGAGCGGAGCAACTTGGGGTCAATCATGGTTTTCCGTATATAAAAGTAAAGTTGAAAGGATAATTTTAGTATATCGCTAAAGTAAGGTTCGCGCCGCCAGCACACCAACAACCATGGCGCCAAGACTAAGCGCGACATTGAGCGCAATATTGAGGCTAGCGACAGCGTAGGCTTGTTCTTGCCAGAGCTGGAACGTATCCATTGAAAACGCTGAGAATGTAGTAAAAGCGCCAAAAAAACCGACCTGTATCATTGGTCTTAGCTCGCTGTATGGTGCGCGCACTGAAATCCATTGCACAAAAAAGCCCGCCAATAAACACCCGATCACATTGACCAGCAAGGTGCCCAAAGGAAAGCCCCCAGCCATGCTCGACGCCGCACGCACCACAGCAAAGCGACTGACTGCGCCCAGTGCTCCACCAGCTGCAATTAGCAACCACTCCATGCAAAGTCTCCGCAATTCATCTCAATTGGCTACACTATAGCCCGCCTATCGCCAATGCACAGCCAGCAAACACCATGACTAGCCCACTACCCTCCGATTTAAACCAACAGCTACGCACTTGGGCAAGCGAACAAGGCTTTGCCGACTGCCGAGTCAGCGACGGTCAATTGCAGGACTACGAAACAAGGCTAGATGAATGGCTGCAAGCCGGCTTTCACGGTGAGATGGACTATATGCAACGCCACGGTCACAAGCGCTCTAGACCAGAAGAGCTCTTGCCAGGTACATTGCGAGTGATCTCGGTGCGCATGGACTACTTGCCAGGTGATGCCGCCGCCATGCAAGAAAACCTCGACAACCCCGAGCGCGCCTACGTCTCGCGCTACGCGCTTGGTCGTGACTACCACAAAATGATGCGCATGCGCCTCAAGCGGCTTGCCGAAAAATTACAGGACGCCGTAGGCGAAATGGATTATCGAGTGTTTGTGGACAGCGCTCCCGTTCTAGAAAAAGCACTAGCAGAACGAGCGGGACTCGGCTGGATAGGTAAACACAGCAATTTGATCAATCGCGGCGCCGGCTCTTGGTTTTTCTTAGGAGAGATCTACACGGATTTTCCCCTGGAGCCCGACCACACACCACAACGCAATCACTGCGGTGATTGTAGTGCCTGCATTCAAGCTTGTCCGACGGCAGCTATCGTCGCACCCAACCGCGTCGATGCGCGCCGCTGCATTTCATATTTAACTATCGAGCTGCGAGAATCGATTCCGGTTGAGTTCAGAAAGATGATGGGCAACCGCATTTACGGCTGTGATGATTGCCAAATAGTCTGCCCTTGGAACCGCTTTGCCCCTGATACCTCAGAGCAAGACTTCCAACCACGACACAACTTAGACCAAGCATCTCTGCTGGAGCTGTTTAGCTGGAACGAAGAAGAGTTCTTGCGCCGAACAGAAGGCTCGGCGATTCGACGTATCGGTCACCGCTGCTGGCTACGCAATATAGCCGTAGCGCTGGGCAACACAACTACCAGTCCGGCTGTGATTGAGGCATTACGCGCTCAAGCCGATAGCCCGGACGAATTGATCAAAGAACATGTGATCTGGGCGTTAGAACAACATGAGCTTTAAAGCTCTTTGGAAAATAAACAACAGAGCTTATTACACAAGCGAAGAGGCGACTCTCGGTCGTAACCGATACCCGAGAGCCGTCAACTTCGCCACGACTGGTTAGTCACCAGTCGGATTTCGAGTTTCTTCAAATAAACGCTGTAGCTCAACATTCAGCAAGGCGATACCTGCCTGAAGTCGACGTGCGTCTTCTATATATAGAATCTGTTCCAGATCCTCGGGCGCCAATACTAAGTCATCTGGTCGCCAAGCTTGCTCATTATCGAGCGGTTCCCTACGCATGGATTACTCCCACCTCAAGCTTTTTAAAAGTTCCACAAACATGGTGTTTTAAGCATCCGCCTCGCTGCTTAATGAGTGGTAGCGGCGACCGATTTTGTTTCTTGATCACCGAGTTCTCTTGAATCTGGAAAGTCAAGAGCTCGACAAACAAGCGACAGCGAGTCACACCAAAAGTGAACTGTTATCAGTTAGTTCTGACTAAGAAATATTGATGCCAGCAGTGGCGGGGAATGGAAAAAAAGGAGAAATCAGGTCTTTAAAGCGTTGCGGCGCTGTAATTCGGCCAGCTTTTCAGCAATTTTTGCTTCTAAGCCACGGGCGACAGGGCGATAAAATTGCGGATTATTAATAGTTTCTGGAAAATAGTTCACACCAGCTGCAAAAGCGTCCGGCTCATTGTGCGCATGCCGATAACCTTCTCCTCGCCCTTCCGCTTTCAGCAGCGAAGTTGGCGCATTACAGAGATGATTGGGTACAGGATCACTGCCTCGTGATCGCACAAACGCTAGGGCTTCGTTGTAAGCGGTGTAACTAGCGTCGCTTTTGGCGGCGCTGGCGAGATACAAAACAGCTTGGGCCAGCGCGAGCTCACCCTCTGGACTGCCGAGACGCTCATAAGCCTGCCAAGCATCTAACGCTATCTGCAACGCCCGAGGGTCTGCATTGCCAATATCTTCGCTGGCGATACGTACAAGTCGACGCGCCATATACGCTGGATCACAGCCTCCGTCTAGCATGCGGCAGAACCAATACAGCGCCCCGTCTGGGCTTGAGCCACGAACAGACTTATGCAGCGCAGAAATTTGCTCGTAGAAGCCATCACCGCCTTTATCGAATCGACGCAGACTACCCTGCAAGGCTTCAGCGAGCACCTCACTGTCAATTTGAGCGACACCATCCACACTTGGCGCCAATTCACTGGCAACCTCAAGAGAGTTCAACGCGCGGCGTGCATCGCCGTCGGCCATTTCAGCCAACTGCTGCAAGCAGGTGTCATCAATGGCAACTTGCCCACCCAACCCTCGTTCTTCGTCCACCAGCGCTCGCCGTAAAAGCGACACGATATCGTCGGTTTGCAAACTGCGTAAAACATAGGTTCTCACCCTAGACAGCAAAGCGTTGTTGAGTTCAAACGAAGGGTTTTCGGTAGTCGCGCCCACAAAACACACCGTGCCGTCTTCCACGTGAGGCAGAAAAGCGTCTTGCTGAGATTTGTTAAATCGATGCACTTCGTCAACAAACAGCAGTGTTTGCTGACCGTTATCTTGGAGACGAGCTTTAGCTTGCACAACCGCAGCTCGAATCTCTTTCACGCCACTGAGCACCGCAGACAAAGATTCAAAAGCGGCATCACAGTGCGCCGCAACCAACCGCGCTAGGGTTGTTTTACCGGTGCCGGGTGGGCCCCAAAACACCATCGAATGTAACCGCCCTGCTTCAATAGCGCGGCGCAACGCCTTGTCCGCTCCCACCAGGTGATCTTGGCCACCGTATTCGTCCAGGGTACGAGGTCGCATTCGTGCTGCCAAGGGCTGATGTAGCGGCGACGCAGCTACTGCACTGCTCAGTCGATCTTCCGCTTTGCCATCCAACCCGTCATCAAACAAGCCACCCTGACTGTCCATGCCGAGCTATTGCTCCACCACATCGACGCCTTCGGGCACTTCAAACTCAAACAGAGCACTGTTGAGCTGGTTGCTGACTTGGATATTGTCGAACTGTATTTGCGTGGACTGACCCAATTTGTCGCGCATATCTAGAATGCGCAAACCCGCACTGTCCATCGCTGCGTAAATCGCGTCAAAATCCGCTTCTTCGTCGAGAGGCTTGAGTTCAACCCAACCCAGCCCATCACGCTCGCCAACTTCCTTGACCGCAAATTCGTCTTCTAACGCCACATCACCTGTAAGTAGCAGGATCGGCGAATTTGCCAGCGCTTCTTTGGCATTTCGCACCGTGACTTGTTGCAAATCGTCGTCGTAAAGCCAGAGTGTCTCACCGTTCGATACGAGCTCTTGCTTGAATGGAGAAGCGTAGTCCCAGCGGAATTTCACTGGAGGCAGCAAACTCACCTCTCCGTTAGATTCGCGCACCAACTCGCCATTGTTGTCGTACACAGACTGCACAAAGGTGGCATAAAAGGCCTTGCCTCCGCTGGTGAAGTCTTTGAGTTCTTGCAGTGCGCCTGCAGCGGCCATGTGGCTCACTACACACAAGCTTGCGCCAATCAGCGCCGCTTTAAATTTCACGGGGTTATCCCTCCAACTCACGCAATTTGGGCCAATGATGTTGGCCACTTAGAATTTCAGACCCCGAGGGCCGCTCGAGGTTCAGCGGCTGTCGCTTCGCAGACCGACAACCTGCGGGCAATAACGCGGGCGGGCTAGTTCTTCGGCGGTGGTGGCGCTAATACTTCGCGCTGACCATTGGTTCCCACCGGCGAAACAACACCCGCTAGCTCCATGTCCTCGATCATGCGCGCCGACCGGTTGTAACCAATTTTCAATCGACGCTGCACGTACGAGATACTCGCCTTGCGTGTTTCACACACAATTGCCACGGCCTGATCATAGAGAGCGTCGGTCTCAGAATCATCACCGCTGCCACCGTCACTGGGTAGTCCCGGCAATGCAATACTCTCTTGCAGGATTTCTTCGTAGTAGTCGGAGCCGAAGTTAGTTTTGAGGTATTCACACACCCCATGCACTTCGTGATCATCCACAAACGCACAGTGCACTCGTTCAAGCATCGAGCTACCCGGTGGCATAAACAACATATCACCGTGACCGAGCAAGGCCTCCGCGCCCGCTTGATCAAGGATCGTACGAGAGTTCAAGCCAGACGAAACGCGGAAAGCGATACGACCAGGAATGTTGGCTTTGATCAAACCGGTAATGACGTCAACCGAGGGACGCTGTGTTGCAAGAATCAGGTGGATGCCAGCCGCTCGCGCCTTTTGCGCAATACGGGTAATCAGTTCTTCCACCTGCTTGCCCACGACCATAATCATGTCAGCAAACTCGTCGATGACGATAACAATATAGGGGAAACGCTCTAGAGCAGGCGCCTCAGTGGTCGGGTCCAGCCCAGACTCATCTAGCTTCCACGTCGGATCAGGGATCGTTTCACCCTTGGCTTCTGCTTCTTTGATCTTGCGGTTATAACCGGTGATATTTCGCACACCGACGCCCGCCATCACCTTGTACCGTCGCTCCATCTCAGCAACACTCCAGCGCAGCCCGTTAGCTGCCTCTTTCATGTCGGTAACCACCGGTGTTAACAGGTGCGGGATGCCCTCGTACATGTTCAGCTCAAGCATCTTCGGGTCGACCAAAATGAGACGAACGTCTTTGGCGCTGGATTTGTAAAGCAGCGACAACAACATCACGTTGATCGCTACCGACTTACCCGAACCCGTAGTACCCGCCACCAACAAATGGGGCATACGGGCCAGATCAGTCACGACCGGACGGCCTGCAATGTCCTTACCCAAGGCAATCGTCAACGGCGACTCCTTGCTCTCATAGGTATCGCTTTGCAATATCTCCGACAGCTGCACCATCTCGCGTTTAGCGTTGGGCACCTCTATGCCAACGGTTGTTTTGCCCGGCACGACTTCTACAACACGCACTGACAACACCGACAACGACCGCGCGATGTCTTTGCCTAGGTTTGTGATCTGACTGGATTTCACGCCCGAAGCAGGCTGTAGTTCAAAGCGCGTAATGACAGGCCCAGGGTGAACCGCCACCACTTTGATCTGCACGCCATAGCTGGCAAATTTTTCTTCTAACAAGCGTGACATGTTGGCCAGCACTTCTTCGGAATACCCGCCCTCTTGAGGCTTGGGTGAGTCGAGCAAGTTCAACGGCGGCAAATCGTTGTCTTGGCCGCCAAACAATCGCCCTTGGCGCTCCTTCGCCCGCTTACCCAATTCAATCGGCCCAGCTCTCTGCCCGATGATCGGTTTGGACTCTTGCTCAGCGTTTTCAGCACCATCAGCCACTGGGTTAGCAGCCATTTCGGGAACAATAATGGGTGGCGGCGCAACAGGCTCAAACTCGGTCGTCAGGTCAGCTAAGGTCGAATCGCTAAAGTCGGGGATGCTGGGTTCACTGGATTGCGCCTCAAACTCGGCCGCCCTAGCCTCTGCCGCAGCGACGGCTTGCGCCTTTTTCTCAGCACGTGACAACCGCCGAGGTTTAGGCTCTTTGGCAGGTTTTACTGGCGCAGCTGTGTCTGCTTTGTTGGGCTTAGCGAGCGCTTTGGCAGCAACTTGTGCCAATCGCTCATCCTCTTCGAATTGTGCTTCTCGAGCATCGGCGGCCTCTTCGCGCGCTTCTCGAATACCGTCGCGTTGTACGCCCCACCATTCAGCGACAATTTCGGCAAAGGCCACCACATGACGACCAAGCCACTCACAGCCTTTGAGCGTCCAGCCACCCACAGCATCCAACACCCAAAACCAAGACAAGCCAGTGGTCAGCGTAAAAGACATCATCAGCACTGAGATCAGTAACAGAGTTGCACCTAATGGCTTGAGCACAGGCAACAATTCGTCCCCCAGCCAAGTACCCACGACACCGCCGCCCGTTGCCCCCAAGGGCAACAAAGACTGATCACCGCTGCCGTGAATTGTGGCGAGGCCGCAGGCAGACCCTATCAACAGCACCGCACCGGTCCAGCGAACCAGCGTAAAATGGAACTGCGAACCGGCGTCTTTGCGACGATTACGGAATAACAACCAAGCGCCGTATGCCGCCAGAAATGGCAGTACATAGGAGGCAAATCCAAGCGCGTAGAGCGTGATGTCAGCAAACCAAGCTCCACCGCGACCACCCACATTCTGCACGGCAGAGTGCGTTCCCGTGTGCGACCAGCCTGGATCGCTGGGGCTGTAGCTAACCAGTGAAGCCATCAGATACACAGCGAGTGCCAGCAAGGTGATGGATACGCCTTCGCGCAGTCCTTGCTGAATACGTGTTACCGCTTCAACGGGAACCACCGGCAACTTGATGCTGGAGGTTTTTTTCTTGCGCGGCGACGCGCGCCCCGGCGCCTTTCTGCGTGGAGTAGTTGTCGTGCTTCTTTTGCGAACTCGGGTAGCTTGTGCCAACGATCTATCTGCTTACCTATGGGGGCACCGTTGCATAACCACGATAGAGGTGGCTGCGGGTGACCATTGTGAAATCGAAATACGACGCTCGATGAGACGTCCTTGCAGAAATACAACAAGGCGCGATACGCCGTGCGGGCTACACATGCTGCCCGCAGCTGCCATTTGTGACCGAGCAAACCACTTGCTCCGATCTACCACAGCTATTGCTAAGTGTAGGTAATTCTAGCACTGCTGCACGGCCTTTGCGGCGATGTGTCAATGATACGCCGGACAGGCCTCAGCGTCGATGTTTCGACGACACCAATACACGCCTAGCTGATCAGTATTGCAACTCTATCTCTGCCGAGATGTTGACCGTGATATCGCTCTCACCGCCCGACACCGCAGGAGCCTCCATGTCTGCCGACGCGCTACGCATCATCATTTCAGGCCGAGGGTAATACCCAGGTGCATTTCCTGTATTGATACTGACATTCACCGCCTTGAAGTCACGCGCCTCCATTTGATGACTGATCAGTTTTGCCCTGCGACGAAAATTGGCCAGCGCTTCAACCATCAAATCTTCCACCAATAAATCACGGGTATCTGGCTTGACCGAAAACTGCATCTGCTGCACCGCTAAACGCTGCTGCAGTTTTTGTAACTTACTGGTCAACAGGTCAAAGTTTGAACTTTGCAATCGTAGCTGCTGAGTTACTCGCCAGGCACGCACTTCTCGTCCCTTATCTGAGTACACAGGGTTGCTTCGATAGCCTTCGGTGGATGTTTTGATCTCCAGCTCATCTTTCAGCTGCTCTAGAGCCCAGCTCATCTCCTCATTGTTTGCATCCGAAGCACGCGCGAGGTCTTTGTCCTGATGCTGAGTACTCAACACCACAACCATCCAATCATTATCTGCCTGACCACGAACCGATACAGAAAAGTGGTAACGATCTTTAGCTAGCTCTTGCGCATGTACTGGTGCTAACAAAACGAAGGTCGAAATTAACAACAACGCGATTTTTTGCATCAACTGCTCCCGATAGAAGTGATTGAGATTGGATATAACGCTAAGCGGGTGGTTCCACTAGAAGCATAGAAGAAAAGCTATCGTCGATTGAATCAGCTGCTAAACATCACGTGCCACTTGCCAACCTAGCGCTAATTAATAGGCACGCGTACAAACCACCAAAAACTTGAATGACCATCAAGAAAATCGACAATTAGGCCGTTAGAGACTGCAGTAGCGTCGTGAAGCCAGAAGACTGGTTTCATCTATCAATATTCAGCAAGCAACCTAGCCCAGCAGCTTCTAGCTTAGTAAAAAATAGCGGCCCTTCCGGTGCACGATTTCTTTTTACAGCTTAGCAGTGGCGAGGCCGCAGAGCGAAAAGCGCCCTTATGAACAAGTTCAGCTCATTACTCAACGACATCAGTATTCTTAAAAAAATAGCACTTATCCTGATGTTGCCAGTACTGTCACTGCTCTATTTGTCAGTGACCGATACCTTAGAGAGTTTCCGGCAGCAAAAAGACTTGAGCACTTTACAACAGCTTACCGACGTCGCTGTTGCCAGCAGCGCGCTAGTGCATGAAACACAAAAGGAACGCGGCTTAACCGCCAAGTACTTCGGTGCCAAATCGGTCGCTGCGAAGACCAACTTAGATAATCAACGCAAACACGTTGATCAAAAATCAGCGGCGCTCAAAGAATTTCTGGCCACACACGATTTGTCGCTGGGTGGTCAACAGGTGCAATCAAAGCTCTCAACTGCACTACAGCAATTAACTGAGCTATCCAGTACCCGACAACTGGTGGACAACAACGGCATCAATTTGGCCGGCGCTTTGACATACTACACGGGCTTAAATGCGTTATTTTTGGATTTGGTGGGTTATATGTCTCACACCACGCACCACGCTGATCTAGCGCTTGGTGTCGCCGCCTATGCAAACTTTCTACAAAGCAAAGAGCGCGCGGGCATAGAGCGCGCCATTGTAGCGAACGCCTTTGCGGCGGACACTATATCGGCCGGAAATTTCTCTCGCTTCCTGTCCTTGCTTGCGCAGCACAACACCTACCTGCAAGCCTTCGCCACAGTCGCCAGCGAGCAGCAATTGCAACTGCTCAAAAACACGCTGCAAGGCGCCTCCGTCAACGAAGTTCAACGGCTACGTGAAGTCCTTATCGACAAACACGAGAGCGGCGGTTTTGCTGTTGATGCGAACCACTGGTTTGACACAGCGACTCAAAAAATCAACCTACTCAAGAAAATTGAAGACCAGCTTGCTCTCGAACTTCAAGAAAACGCTCGACTCATGCTTCAGCATGCACACTTTGCCACACTGCGGTTATTGGTTTTTTCGGGGTTTTCGCTGTTGGCTAGCTTTTTCTTAGCTGCATATATCGCCAAAAACATCTCGCGTTCGTTGTCAGAGGCAGTAACCATACTGCAACACTTAGCCGCTGGAAATTTAAGCCACCGCATGTCTCGCACGTCAAACGATGAAACAGGCCAAATGGCGCTTGCTTTAAACTCTGCCATGGACAAGCTCAACGAGCTCCTGTCGGAGATTCACCAATCTGCGCAGACCGTATCGAGCTCTGCCAATGAAATTGACGGCGCATCGTCGAGTATTTCTGATGCAACGCAAAACCAAGCTAATCAACTACAAAACACAGCCAGCGCCATGCGCCAAATCACAGCGACTGTCGTCTCCAGCACTGACAACGCCAATCAAGCGGAGTCGCTAGCTCGACGTGCCAGAGATGTGGCAGAACGCGGGGGAAGCGTGGCGCAACAAGCCGTCGCATCTATGGGAGAAATTGGTGACGCCTCAGCCCAAATTGCCGAGATCAACAGCACTATCGACGAGATAGCCTTCCAGACTAACTTGCTCGCACTCAACGCCGCTGTTGAAGCCGCACGCGCAGGCGAAGCAGGAAGAGGTTTTGCCGTAGTTGCCACAGAAGTACGCAGCTTGGCAGGCCGAGCGGCAGAAGCGGCCAAGCGCATTTCAACGCTTGTTGATAACTCTGTGCTGCGGGTTAAAGACGGCTCGGAACACGTTAACCGCTCAGGCCAAACACTGGGGGAAATCGTCGAATCGGTGCAACAAGTGGCCACTATCATCGAAGATATATCACGTGCCGCCAAAGAACAGCGCGAGGCGATCGGCCTTATCGACAGCACAATCACGGCCATTGACGACAGCACGCACGCGAACGCGGGTGCCACCGTGGAATTAAGCGCGACGTCCCAGTCCTTAAGCGTACAGGCCCAACAACTAAATGCGTTGGTTGGACAGTTCACGCTGAGAGCTGGTTAACTCAGAGTCAACGCGCCACTTTGGCGCGTAACAAAGTGACTACGCGGCGTTACTTCTCGAGAATGGCCACTGTGCCCATGCCGCCCGCTGTACACACCGACACCAAACAACGTCCGCTGCCGCGCTGATGCAGTAACTCGGCAGCGTTGGCAAGCACTCGAGCACCTGTCGCTGCAAAGGGATGCCCAACAGCCAAACTAGAGCCCATCAGGTTCAACTTGGCTCGGTCAATAGAACCCATCGCCGCATCGCGCCCTAAGCGCTCGCGACAATAGTCGTCTGACTCCCAGGCCTTGAGTGTACAAAGAACTTGCGCGGCAAAGGCTTCGTGAATTTCGTAGAGATCAAAGTCCTGCAAGCTCAAGTTCGCACGCTGAAGCATTTCGGACACAGCGACAGCAGGCGCCATTAACAAGCCCTCGCCCGCCTCAAAATCCACCGCACTATGGCGCGAGTGAGTCAGATAAGCCAATACCGGCAAACCACGCTGTTCAGCCCATTCTTCACTGGCCAACAACAAACTTGACGCACCGTCGGTCAGTGGCGTGCTATTGCCTGCCGTCAAGGTACCCGCTTCACTGCGATCATACGCAGTGCGCAGCTTGGCCATTGCTTCGACGCTGGTATCGGAGCGCAAGTTATTGTCACGCAGCACCCCACCACACGGCACTAACAACTGATCAAAAAAACCGGCGTCATACGCGGCAGAGGCTTTGAGATGACTAGCAACCGCCAGCTCGTCTTGCTCTTCGCGAGTCACAGCCCATTCTTTGGCCATCATCTCACAATGCTCACCCATACTAAGGCCGGTACGAGGCTCTCCATTGCCCGGTGGTTTGGGTGCCAGCTCTTTGAGCTTAAAGCCTTTGAAAATTTTGCGTTTTTCCGCAAAGCTTTTGGCACGAGTCAACTTGATCAAGCGCTTGCGCAATTTATCACCGATAACAATGGGTGCATCGGATGTGGTGTCAGATCCAGCCGCAATCGCACAGTCAATCTGACCGCTGGCAATTTTGGCTGCAGAAATCATCGCCGCCTGCAAGCTGGTGCCACAAGCTTGTTGTAGTGTTACCGCAGGTGTCAACGGTGACAAATCAGTGGACAGCACCGCTTCTCGCGCCAAGTTCCAGTCTTTGGAGTGGGTCACCACCGCTCCGGCAAACACTTCGTCTATCTGCTCGCCTTTGAGTGAAAATCGTTGCGACAAACCTTGGATAGCTGTCGCGAGCATGTCTAGGTTCGTCAGGTCTTGATAGGCTGTATTAGAGCGGCAAAAAGGTGTGCGCACACCGCCGATAATCGCTACACGGCGTAAAGTTTGTGCTGAATTCATTTCACTGCTCCTGGGTTAATGTGTTTTTGTGATAATGCAGCGGACCGCCACGAAACGGCGCAAAGCCGGTGCCAAAAATAATGCCCGCATCCAGCAAATCACTGTCGCCAACCAAACCTTCACTCTCTACGGCTAAGCACTCCTGGATGAAGCAGTCGATCATCGGCTTGGCTAGCTCATCGAGTTTTGCTTTAGAAACAGTAGACTTGGCTTTCACAACTTTGCCCTTCTCCCAAGCAAACAAACCTTGCCCGGATTTTTTACCTAAGTGACCTTTGGCGATAGAGTCTCGCATCAGCGCGAGCATTTTCTCACTGGCGCCTAGGTTTTCACTGACCTTCAAGCAGACATCAATACCCACCACATCAGACAATTCCAGAGGCCCCATCGGCATACCAAAAGCCAAGGCCGCTTCGTCAATATCTTGCAAAGACTCACCCTGCTCCACATGCAACTCTAGCGCTTTGGTCATGTACGGCGCCAACACGCGATTGACCAAAAAGCCAGGGCTACTTTTCACTGCCAGCGGCATTTTGCTGATCTGACTGCCAAAAGCCAAGCCGCGCTCTACCATTTGCTGGCTAGTGCCCTCGCCATGTATCACTTCCACCAATGGCATCATCGCCACTGGGTTGAAAAAATGCAGACCAATTAACCGCGACGGATCTTGCAAGCTTGTATTGATTTCTTCCAAGCGCAACGACGACGTGTTACTCGCCAACACGGCGTCCGCTTTCAACTGGGGCTCTAGACTGGCAAACAAATCGCGCTTTATCTGCGCGTCTTCGATGATGGCCTCAATCACTACGTCAGCTCGAGAGACACCGCGCCCCGCGAGATCACCTTGTAAACGCGCGCGCAGGGCAATCAGTTCACCTGCTTTTTTCACGCGCTTTTTAAACACCTTATCTACACGTTTGATCGCAGCGTCGATAAACTCTTGCTCGCGATCCTGCAGCGTCACTTCCAACCCGCGCATCGCACAATAAGCGGCAATATCAGCGCCCATCACGCCAGCGCCGATCACATGTACGCGACGCGCTTTGAAGTCAGATGCTTTAGCCGCGGTTTTCATCGCTTCCATCAAATTGAACACGCGACGCAAGCCTTTAGAGGAGTCGCCCACCATCAGCTCGCCTACCGCATCCGCTTCGGCGGCAAAATGCGCTTTACGATTGTTCATCGCCCCATGAGCCGCCCAAGTATCGATCAATCGAAACGGCGATGGATAATGCTCTCGGCGCGCTTTTGCGGCCGTTTGTTTGCGCATCATGTTGGCCAAAATAGGCCGCGCCAAGGCGCTGTTGCTCAATTTAACTAACGCTCCGGGTTTGCGTGAACGCCGTTTTTTCATGATCGCTTTGCGCGCCGACCAGTGCAGGTTGCCGTGCCGTGAGACCAGCTCATCGACTATACCCATGCCGCGCGCTGCTGCGGGCTTGAGCATGCGACCCGTGAGCATCAGCGGCATGGCTTGATGCGCACCGATACGACGAGGCAAGCGCACACTGCCTCCAAAGCCCGGGAATATACCCAGCTTCACTTCGGGTAAGCCTATGCGGGTTTTGTCCGAGTCCGTTGCGATAAGATAGTCGCAACACAAGGCCAACTCCAAGCCGCCGCCAAGACAAAAACCATCGATAGCACACACCGTAGGCACTGGCATGTCTTCTAATTTTTGGAACAACTGATGCGCAACCGTGATTAGGGCGCTCACTTGATTCGCGTCACTGTGATGCTCGAACTCACGAATATCAGCACCAGCAATAAACCCGCTGCTCTTGGCCGAGCCTAATACAATACCTGTCGGGCGCTCACTGAGAAAATAGTCGAGTATCACGCTCAGCTCATTCAGCATCGGCTCGTGCAATGAGTTGGCATCCTCACCCGCTCGATCAGCGTCCAGCCAAGCGATTCCTTCAGAATCAGTTTGTACACGCCAATGCTCTACTGCCGGCAAATTTGTCATCTAGTCTGTCCTCGTGCCCTGTTCGTCTACATGCTGACAACGCTGTGCGCCCTGCCGCATCCATTATGTATACATTTGTCTCAGGCTTTGCATTTAGCCTGTCACCTGCCTTTGTGCAGATACGACATAAAGCAGCCCATACCGCATCAGTTATCGCGCCAAATTGCGCTAGGCTATAACACGCTCGCGTATACCGACGTCGGTGATCAGCAACGAAACGCAAAGCGCGCGACGGCAAAGCAAGTCAATGCGTCTGCTGATGGTTTAAAGATAGACTGAAACCTTAGGCTGGCCTGATCGCTCAGGCAAGAGCAGAGTCAGGCACACACGTGCTTTTTCGCTCAATTTTTCAGTACACTATGTACCCTAGCGTCAGCGGTTGGCGCGGGATTTAAGGCACACCACATGATCACAGGTACTCGCGCAGGCTCTCTCACGTTGGCTGTTGTTGTCATCTCCATCAGCGCTTGCGACGAACAAACTGCAACCATCAATGAAGAAAGCGCGCTGCGCACGGCCTCATGTGCACTCAGCCCAACCACCTTGTACAACCTCACGGCGTTGGCCAACACAATTGAAAACCAAACACCAGGTGCTTGTCCAGGTGGCGGCCTAATACTACGAGAAGAGTCAAACGCAGACGTGCGTATTGTTGCCGATCACTGTGTTACGACCAATAACACAACGTTACAAGGCAGTTTTTACAGCACTCAAATCAGCGCAACACCCGCTGAATACAGCTTAGATTTTGACCAAATCTCACTGGTTGACAGCAATTCTGGCTCACAAGTAGACGGCGAAGTGCGTTACTTGGACACCGAAACAAATTTAGAATTCGTACAGAACCTGAGCTTTGACGCCCTGCAGCTTCAAGAGATCGAAGATACGTCAGTGACAACATACCTGTTTGCTCAAACGGATTATTCAGTCACGCAATCAAAGGCTACCAGTGCCGCAACCTTCGACTACCACACCACCATTGAACTGTGTGGTACAGACTATTTTGGCCTAGAGGTAGACACCAGCGAGCCGCTGCGCCAGCTTGAAAGCGAAGCGTCGCCCAGTAGCGGTGTTGTAAATGTTCGGGCCCAGGACGGATCAACGCTCACCATCACGCTACAAGGCGACGAACTGGATGTGCTGTTAGACAGCAATGGCGACAGTGTCAACGACGGACAATTGAGCATGACCTGGGGCGAAGCGGGTGTCATTACCGTCGCATCGCGCCAAGCAGCAAAAGCAAATATGCGCCTATTACCTCGATTCAAAAGCGACTAAGTCGAACAACCCTTTGCTACACAAGACTTGAGGGTATAATCGACAGCGAGCCAGTGGCCACTGACAATCACTGCCGATTGCCAGCCGGCCTGCGCAACCAGGTATCAGGGTTCGCACACTCAACTATCGCGAGGCGGTTAACCATCAACACGCCTCGCTTCATCTCGACGACTACCACCAGACGGGTTCTTTCCCCATGTTCAAAAAGCTCTTTCAGCGCAAGCCAAAACCCAGCAACAAAGAACGCCAACTCGAGCGCATTGAATCGCTGGACAGCAGCTCTCCACAACACCTGAGCCAACTTCTAGAGCTGGCCAAGTCTGACCCAGACCCTAACATTCGAAGCGCCGCCGCTTCGCGAATAGGTCTGCGTGACTGCCTAGCCGCGCTACTCAAAGACGAGCAAGATGCCACCGTGCGATCGCGCTTGGTGAAATTGCTATTCAAACAATGCAGCGACGACGACGCTATTGAGATAGCGACAAACCTACTACGACACGCCGACGACGATAAATCGCGCATAGCGTTGCTGGCAGACGTGCAACAACCCGCCGCCGCCACCTTTATCGCCACCCGCATCCAAGACCCAAAAGCGCTGATCGAAGCCGCTGTTGAACACAAAATTTCTCGCGTCAGACTGGCTGCCGCACAGCAGTTACAGGACGAAGACTCACTGCACGAGCTCGCGCACAAAGCACGCGATAAATCCGTCAACCAGTGGGTACGCGCTCGGCTAAAAGAAGTCAAAGAACTGCGCCACCAAGAAGAACAAAACGTGGCGCAGATAGAGAAGATCATCGACGATGGCCGCCAGCTAGCTAAGAGTGACAACCCCGTCGACTATCGCCAACGTTTAAGCCGCCTGCAAAGTCACTTCGAATCGCTGCAGCAACAGAGCGACGCAGCACAGCAACAAGTCATCCAGCAAATCTTCAGTGATTGCGGTACTCGTGCAGACGATTTTGAACAGGCCAGCGCGGATGCAGCCAACGCAAAAGCCGAACCGACGATGGCCGCAGAAAAAACTGCGGAACCCATCGTCGAAGAAGCACCACCAATAGATCCAGAAGCACATGTGCGCGATCAAATCCACGCCAATCTAGCAGACGCGCTGGACGCTGAAACCACATTGACCGTCGAGAGCATTCGCACGTTGCTGCACAACAGCCGCAGCGCTTGGGACACGCTCTCAAACGATTCGCCCCAGCACGGCTTCCATCTTTGTTTCGAAAAGCTAAAAGACGCCGCCACAAGCCAAGAATACTTAGCTGCTAACGGTGATGCTTTGCTCGCGATGTCTGACACCACGATCGACGACTCACTAGACGACGAAACATTGCAGACCCTGCACAACAACCTCAAAGAGTACCTTGACGTGCTCTCTTGGCCTGCCAATTGGCCAGTGCCCGAGGCAATACAAAAGCTACGTGAAAGCCACCACAAGACTCAACAGCTACACAAGCAAAGACGCGAGCTATCGCGAAAACGAGCGCAGCAGCTGGACAAAAAAATCCACCGCATGGGAGAAGCCTTGCGCCGAAAAAACCTACGCTTGGCTAACAACATCCACCGAGAAGTAGAAGAAGCACTGCCCAAATTTACAGGGCACGAGCAGCGCAAACTACAGCAGCACCTCGATAAACACTTGCCTGAATTCACCAAACTGCTGGATTGGCACGAGTACAGCTCCGAACCCAAAAAAGAAGCGCTGTGCGAACAGATGGAAGCGCTCATAGAGCGGCAGCAACCACCCGAAGCACGTGCCGAGTCGGTGAAAAAATTACGCGCCGAATGGCGCACTGTGACCGCTGCCAACGTCAAAAAAGACGACCCGCTCTGGACACGCTTTAACGCTGCTGCTGAACAAGCCTACGCACCGTGCGAACCCTTTTTCGAAAAGCTCAACGAGCGCAAGCGCGACAACCTCAATCAACGAGAGCGCCTGACCGATGAGCTAGAGCAATTGATGGCCGACATCAATTGGCAGCAGCCTTCTTTCGACATGTTGGATAAAGTCCTGCGCACTGCGAGAGCTGAGTGGCAGCAATACAGCCCAGTGCACTTCCCCGATGCCAAGCCCTGCCAAAAGCGCTTTGACGCCTTGATGGACAAAGTGCACGGCGCACTGCAGACGCAACGTAAGAACAATGCAAAGCTACGGGAACAACTGATCAGTCGAGCGAACGCCCTGGTGGAACACACCGACGTCGATGAATCTATTTCCCAGGCGCTGAAGCTGCAAGACGAATGGAAAGCGATTGGCCCAGTCACGCCACAAATGCAGCGCAAGCAATGGCAGCAATTCCGTCAATCTATGGATGCGGTATTCGCCCGACGTCAGGCTGCACGCGACGCTAGCAATGCAGAACAACAAAGCCAGATCAACGAAGTTAAAACGCTGATCGAGAAGCTAGAAGAACTAGCTAAGCGACCAGAGGAACAGTTGTCGCAGACCAGCGAAGAAGCTAGCGCCCTACAGCAGCAAATCAGCGAGGCAAGTCAGGATCTCGGTAAAAAAGCGCTGGGCGGATTGCTGCGTCGCCAGCATCATGCATTGGATACCATTGCAGAGAAACAAAGCAGCCTGCCGTTGCGCAAACGCGCCAGATCCTACGCAGCACTGGCCGAGTTGTCGCAACGTTGTAGCCAAGCCGAAGCGGCTATTCTCTCCGGCGAAAGCGCGCCAGCAAACATCGATCTCAGCGACAGTCAGTGGCAAAACCTGATGCAATCGCGCATCGACAAAATTGCAAACGCTGACGTCGATCAGCTGCGTGCAAGCCAAGCCGAAAACCTGCGTACGCTTGAGAGACTGGCTATTGAGCTAGAGATATTGGCAGATGTCGATACGCCCAGCGACTACCGAGGACAACGGCGCGCATGGCAGTTGGATATGCTGGAGTCGGGAGAGACTGTCCACGACGGCCGCGAGCCAGAAGATAGGTTCTTTGAGCTATTGCAGCGTTGGCACGCCGTGGCTGCAGTTGACAACACCGCTTACCAGCCAATGGCTCAGCGATTTAAGAACGCCTGCCAACCTTTTGCAAAGCTACTGGACGTGGGCTCCGAACCCTCAACACCGGCTGCAGTAGACACCGCACCACCCGTCTCTCACCACGAAGCGCCAGCGCATAACGAGCAGCCGGACGCTGAGCCCGGCATCTAGTAATCCTCTGGATGGGCGAGCCAATCCTCAATTAGGCGCCGCGACACAGACAAACGTCGCGGCAGTTTAACCGGTCGCTGATCATGAGGCAGAAGCAGTTGTTCACGACTGTACCAATCTGCCGATTCAATCTCGTGGGTGTCGATATTCAGCGCAGTGGCCTTGGCCTCACAACTAAACCCAACCATCAGAGACGCCGGAAATGGCCAAGGCTGTGAGGAGTGATATTGCACGTCTCGCACACGCACACCCGCCTCCTCAAATACCTCGCGCGCCACGGCTTCTTCAAGGCTCTCGCCAGGTTCTAAGAAGCCCGCCAACACCGAGTGCATACCCTCGGGCCAGCCCGCCGAGCGGCCCAGCAAGATGCGATCACCGCCGTCGTGTACCAACATAATGACCGCTGTATCTACACGCGGGAAGTGATCCACACCGCAGCTCTTGCTGGTGCACTGTAAAACATGTCCAGCGTGCGTTGATATCAGCGATGACCCGCACACACTGCAAAATTTTGTGCGCGCTCGCCACAAATCTAAGGCTCGTGCATGTGCGGCGATAGATGCCACATCAGCGTTGAGCGCCTGCCCAGCCAGACGAATATCCATGCGCTCCCAGTCGTTGAGCGCATCTTCGGTGGTCGGAATGGCGAATATCGGCGTACCGTCCCAAGTACCTAGCAGTGTCGTCTGCGACAAATCCTCAACCAACAACTGACTGATTTCTTCACGGCGCGCCAACAAGCGCTGCCCATCCGGGTGCACCAGCACGTCACCGTCAACCACCAAGACAAAGTAACTCTCGTCTGCTGCAACCGCACTGGCGAGCCATGCAGGGTCTTTACGCAGGTAATCCACTCGATCCAAGGGACTACCGGTGAAGAAATTACTGACGACACGCTGTTTCATGAAAACCTCAATGACTTGACCAATGCGCTAAGTGTAAATGACTGAGCAGCACTTGCGTGCTTGATCTGAAAGCAATCTCGTATTACTGTATAGAACAACAGACTGTATAACCACACAACAAACAGAGGCCACACCATGTCACGTTCGCCAAGACCACTGACCGAACGCCAGCACGAGATCCTATCCCTGATCTGCCAAGCAATAGCTGTCAATGGTATGCCGCCCACCCGTGTGGAAATCGCAGAAGAACTCGGTTTTGCCTCTGCCAACGCCGCCGAAGACCACCTCAAAGCACTCGCTAAAAAAGGTTACATCGAAAAAATCCCTGGCAACTCTCGTGGCATACGTGTCACTGATCTCGCCCGCATGGAGTGCGCTGACTGCGCCGATGAGCAACACGCCAATAGCCTGCCTGTTGTGGGTCGTGTCGCTGCCGGTGAACCGCTCTTGGCCGTCGAACACATTGAAGACCACCGCAACGTTGACCCCAGTATGTTTAGCCCGCGTGCTGACTACCTACTGCGCGTCTCTGGCATGAGCATGAAAGACATTGGCATCCTCGACGGTGACCTACTTGCAGTTCATCGCGCACAAACAGCCCGCAACGGCCAAGTAGTAGTTGCGCGTGTCGAAGACGAAGTCACTGTCAAACGCTTCCAAAAACGCGGCCACATCGTCAAGCTGATCGCGGAGAACGAAGATTTTGAACCTATCGTTGTTGACTTAAGAGACACTGAGTTTGCTATCGAGGGTATATATGCAGGCTTATTGCGAAGCGCTGAATAGTTTTTAGCAGCCAGCAAATGAAGCCAGCCACCTGTGGTAATACAGACAACACTACAACTGCCTTGTCCGCTTACCGTAGGTGCTTGCCAGCCTTCCTTGCATTAGCAACCCAGCTGTTGCTATCAACAAACTGCGTTTTACTTTGAAAAGGCACATTCGGTTTTTCTTATGTACGATCCAGTCAAAGACGGTGTCGACAAAACGGTGCAAAATGTCCTCTACACAGAGGCAGAACCACCAAAAGAGCTGCGTGATCTGGTACACAGTTTTTGGGAGTTAAAAACAGAAAAACCACTACCCGAAAACTTTTGCCTGCACGCATTACCAGACGCCTGCGTAAATATTTTATTTAACCAAGCCGATACGCAAATTGCAGGCGTGACTGCGCTACGTACCACCTACGAAGTACTCAACTTAGGCACAAACTTCCATTACGCGGGTATTCAGTTTTTACCTGGTGTTTGGCAAGGCAATCAAGACGAAACAAGTGATAGCTTTGTTGGCAGCCCCTACAGTGGCAACTTACCGCTCATTGAAACTAGCGAAAAACTTGCCCTACAAGACTTTTCCGCCAATCAGCCAACTTTTGCTCAGCTAGTGCATCAACTAATCGAACAAAAGCTCGTCGCCATTAACCCTGTCACTAGCGCCATACTAGGCAACATCGATAACATCCAAACAGTTGCCGATATGGCGGTTGTAAGCAACCTATCCCCGCGTCAACTACAGCGTACTCTCAAAAAATCGACAGGCTTTTCTCCTCATGATCTGCTGAAAGTTTTGCGCTTACAGCAGTCATTCAAGCAGCATTACCTTAATACCTACAGTGATCAATCGCACTTCATTCATTCTTTTCGCAAAATCACCGGATACACGCCAAATCAGTTCTTCGCCAAATTTGATGTCTGATTTATACAATACCTAGCGACCTAGCTTCGCCACAATCGCTCCTGACTTCAATAAAACAAGGAAGCAGGACATGAAACAGAACGCCATAGGCTGGTTTGATATTTACGTGAGCGACATGCGGAGAGCAGCTGATTTTTACCAAGCTGTTTTTGAGAAGAGCTTAGAAGTGATCAATGACCCAACAGACAGCAACGTAAAAATGAAAGCGTTCCCGACCGATATGGGCATATACGGCGCTGGCGGAGCACTGGTTCAACGGGAAGGTTCCACCCCCGGTGTTGGCGGTACAACTGTTTATTTTGGCGTAGAAGACTGCGCTACAGAAGAGGCACGAGTGGGCCTAGCGGGTGGCCAGGTCATCAGGCCTAAAATGTCGATAGGAGAATTTGGTTGGATAAGCCTCTGCATGGACACAGAAGGCAACCTGTTTGGGCTTAGCTCTATGAAATAAACTGCTTTAAACACACAGGTAGTCAGCAGACTACCTGTGTTTTTGTTAGCGATACGCGCATAACCTCCAAGCAGTAATTGCGGATCTAAAACACGGCTTAATCCAGAAACTTCTGAATTTCGTTAGCATCCGCAACCTTGCCCTCGATCACAATCTCATCGTCTATCGCTAGTGCCGGTGTGCGCATTATTCCCGCATCAATAATGGCATTTGTGTCGGTCACTTTTTCGATCTCAATTGTCAGCCCTTTGGCTTTTGCTGCCTCTTCGGCATTTTCTGTTAGTTGTTTACATTTAGCGCAGCCACTGCCATAGATAGTAAATTTCACAATACTTCCTCATTTCCCAGATAAAATTTGTTGGCGCTCTCACCACCAATTGCCGTATACAAACCCCGTTATCGTGGACATCACCACAACCAGAGCGCAATAAACCATCGTTTTTTTAGTGCCTAGAATGGTACGAATTACCAACATATTCGGTAATGACAGGGCTGGCCCTGCCAACAACAATGCCAACGCTGGTCCCTTACCCATACCTGCCCCCATAAGCGCCTCAACAATGGGCACCTCTGTCAGCGTCGAGAAATACATCAAGGCACCCAAAACTGAAGCGATAATCGTAGAGGCCAAGGTATTATCCCCGACTGCCGCAGCCACCCACTCTGAAGGGATGATGCCTTCGTGACCTGGCCTACCCAGCGCAAAACCAGCAATGAACACCCCACCGAGCAACAGAGGTAGGATTTGTTTGGCAAAGTCCCAACTTTGCGCAGCCCACTCTCTGTCTTTCTCGCGCGACGCAGAGATCATCATAAGACCCGCGATTCCGATGGCAAACGGTAGCTCCGGTGCATTTGGTACGGCCACCGCAGCCACCACCACTGCAGCTGTCAAAACCAATAACTGGCTCGATGGCCACTGCCAGCGCCACACTAGCAAGCCAGCTAATGCAGAGGAAAACACCGCTGTGATCTGCCATTTCCAAACATAAATTTTCATCCAGGTTTCGCTGTCAGCTGCTGCCCAGTTGGCAAAGACCAGTACGCCGACCATTAGCGAGAAAAAAGCCACTATCACTGCCATCGGCTTATCGGATTCTTCTCCGCCAAAACCCCGTTTGTTGATGACAGTACGCTGCGCCTCTTCGTCACGATAAATCAGGTGCATGATGGTGCCGATAACCAAAGCAAAAACGATAGCCCCGATGGCCCGCGCTATACCAATCTCAGCCCCCAACACCTTCGCCGTCACCACCACGGCCATAATATTGATGGCCGGCCCAGAGTACAGAAAAGCGATTGCCGCTCCCAAACCCGCACCGCGTTTGTAGATCCCGCCAAATAAGGGCAATACAGTGCAAGAACAGACAGCTAGCAAGGTACCGGATACAGAGGCCACACTAAAAGCCACAGGCTTGCTCGCGTCGGGGCCTAAATAGCGCATGACGGCCCCCTGACTGATGTATGCCGACATTGCTCCCGCTATTAGAAAGGCAGGCAGCAAGCACAAAATTACGTGTTCTCTGGCGTACCAATGTGTCAGACGGAAAGCCTCTAGTAACGCGTTGTCAAAACGCGCAGTACCGGCCGGTAAAAAATAGATCAGCAGAAACAAAACCAATATAAGAAAAAGCAGATTAGCTTCGCGCGTGTTGCTGCTGTACAGCGCGCGCAATCGTGTGGTCATTTAACTCTCCTCAACAGCGGCATCGGAAAAACACTTATGTCTTGGAGACGAACAGATTCGCAAAAGGATGCGCAAAAAAAGAAAATTTTTGATGACGGATTTAGATACCTGAATTCGTAAGACTTTTACGCCACCCTAAATCCGTAGAAGACAAACCCCAAACCAGCACGCTTTGCTCACCAGAGTTTTGTAAACCCAGCGCCATTTAGCCACGTACACGCTACTTTTTATGCCTGCGACACAAAAAATCACAGTGCTTTCTGATTTTTGCAGACTATCGACGAACAGCTCAATCATGGAGTAACATAAAGTTAGACCAGTAAAAAACTAGCGCCCTGAGCCACAGCTATTCTCAAATATCAATCAAACAACTACCCGGTGCAGGTAGCTATGTTGAGCGGTAAATTTAAAGTGAAATGCGATGAGTGAAACAAGTGTCACGAAATTCGAATGTGTCTTGCGCGCTTGGCAAGCGCACGAAAAAGAGCTTTTGGCTTTCCTGCGACATCGCAGTGCTCACGGCCAGGCAGCCGAAGACATTCTGCAAGAAGTTTTCCTCAAATCGATGCGCCAAGGTAAAGGCTTTTGCTCGCTAGAAAATCCACGTGCTTGGTTATTTCAGGTAGCGCGCCATGCCCTTATAGACAACGCGCGTATGACCAAACCTGTTGCGGCCTTGTGCAACGATATCATTGACAGTTCAAGCGACGATGTGCGCGCACCCGTCGATGAACTTGACCACTGCCTCAGCCGAAATCTACAAGAGCTAGATGCCACTGATCGAGGCATCATCAAAGCCTGTGACTTCGATCGACGCACCGTGCGCGCTTATGCCGAACAAAACCAACTGAGTTTGAGCGCAGCAAAATCACGCCTTTTGCGCGCTCGGCAACGCCTGCGACAGCAATTAATTAATAACTGCCAAGTGCGCTTCGACGAGACAGGCAAAGTATGCTGCCATGTACCGAGTGAACCGCGATAAGTAACAAAAATTTGGCTTGGCTTGCAATATTGAGACGCATATCTTGCCAGCGAGGGACGAGAACTCGATAAACAAAGGGCACGCACTAAATACACCTGTCGTGCAAATGTCTCCGAGCAAATATGTTTTTTGTACATTGAATGTTGCTCAAGAATAAGACGCGACTTCTGCTCGAGGAGAGTCGTGAAAGAACACCTTCATTGGCCCAACACGACAATCGCACATCTCTCGTCACCAACAAAATATGCGCTCAAAACGCAAGTTGTCTCCCAAATATATTTCGCCTAAATACCGCTTCTTAATGCCGTAAAGCTCTTAATTTTTGTAGCGACAGAGTAATCCAGACCTTCGCTAAGTAGTATTTTCCGTACTCGCTGGTTCTGGTAGAGTTAATCATGATTGAAAAACTTAGAAGCATGGCTATTTTTGCTGCAGTCGTAGATCAAGGCTCATTCCGCGCAGCAGCTAAACATCTAGGGCTTGCCCCATCACGAGTCAGCCACACGGTCTCTGAACTCGAAAAAGAGCTCGGCGTAACTTTGCTTTACCGCTCAACACGTCGGCTAGCACTCTCGAACGAAGGCAAAATCCTGCACGGCAAAGTGCAACAGATGCTGCAGGCAGCCGAGACTGGCCTAGACGCCATCAGCCAGCTTTCCGATGCCCCGCATGGTGAGCTGAGAATCACTGCGCCCGCTTTCGTTACTCAGACTGGCTTGATGGAAACAATTGCCGACTTCGCTCGTACGTATCCCAATGTATCGCTCAAACTGAACTTCTCTGATCAGCCGCGCGATTTAATCAAAGATGGTTTTGATATTGGCATTCGAGCCGGTTGGCTGGAAGACTGCAATTTGATGTCTCGCACTGTAGGTCACAGTAATCGACTGCTGGTTGCTAGTCCTGAGTACGTCGCGTCGAAGAAAAAGCCACTTACGCCACATGACCTAGAACAATGGCAATGGTTACATTTTTCCATGCGTCCTGATCGCATTGAAATGATCGCAAAAGACTTACAATGCACCACTGTGATTTGTCACCATCAAATTGCCACAGACTCTGCTGATGCTTTGTACGAGTTTGCTATACGCGGGCTTGGATTGACGGTAATCCCAGAAAACATCGCCCACCGCGGGCTGCGACACGGAGAGTTAGTCCACGTCTTGCCCGAATGGTCGGTTAGGCCACTAGACTTTCACGCAATTTGGCCTGACCAATCACGCCGCGAGAGCTTGACCTTAGGTTTTGTTCGATTTCTTGCAGAAAACGCGAGCCAGTTTGAAAGTTAGCTCCCGTTTAATCCATTGATCTAGCCTATTGGTTCCCTGTCATTCTTGCTCACGAAGCCAGCCTTCGCTGGCGCTGCGCCAACATTCGCAGCAGGCATTGTTCTCCCCCAATAGCACTGCGCATAAAAGACTGTTCCGTTTAGCGGAATAATCTGTTCTCTGTGAGCTGTCTACTCAATGCTGCAACCCGACGATAAGATAACTGTCGTCGTCGTTGTTGGACACCACTTCTAAACCACATCTGATAGCGACCTAGGCAAAGTTCATGATCTGCACTTCTTATACTCGAAATTTTGAGTGCATAGTACCGCCGATTTTTTAAAAAGCGCTTTGCATTATTTTTACGTTAATGGAATTCGGACAGGAAGCAACTATGCTCAAGCACACAAAACACACCTTAATACTCGCTGCAACTCTCCTTGGCACATCCAGCGCTTCTTTTGCAGACGGGCTGTACGTTTCAGCTATGCTCGGCGGTAGTGAACAGGTGAATGATTCCGAAGCCTATGGCAGCAACATTGCAGTAGACCCAGACTTTCCTAGAGGGTTTGACTCAGGCGACGGCAGCGCCGGCTCACTGGGACTAGGCTACGCTTACAACAAACAATTAGCATTTGAACTGCGTCTCGGCTATCACAACAGTGACTTCAACAGCAGAGAAGTGGGCACTGGTGCGCGTGAAGGAGAGGAATATATACTCAATGGCGATATCAAAAGTACAACACTGACTTTAGAAGCGCTATATGACATTCCTGTCCCAGCTACCATCCAGCCATACCTAAAAGCGGGCGTTGGCGTGTCTCGTAACAAATACTCTGCTCGACTGGGCGGTGCTGGTGTGGCGGGATTTGACGCATTTGACGGAACAGAAGACGGTTACTATGATGCTTACGCATCGCAAACCTCTACAGAGTTCTCTTGGACAGTAGGCTTCGGTGCCAGTTACCCACTGAACGACTCTTTGGCGCTGGTTGGCGAATATCAACTGATCTCCTTGGGCGATGCAGATACTAAGCAAGATGGCTTCACAGACGGCTTCGAAATCGAATCCGCTGCACAAGAAGTTATGATCGGTATTCGCGCAACTTTCTAGCGCAATACACAGAATCGTGTGATTCTATTTTTTTATATAGAAAACCATGCGATCAACGAGGAGTCGTTAACTCACGCATTGCCCGAATTGTTTACTTGGGCAATGCGCCAGTTTTATTCGAAGGATTAGCACGAGCAGCTGCTAGTCAAATTTAAGGGTTGTATTATCGCGTGATATTGATCAACCGCCACCGTGTAAGTTGACGGTATTGATAGGACCGAAAAATCATGGGAAAGGCATTGCACAACGTTCGCCAACTCTACATGGAAGGTATTGCTGGTGGAAACGCACGTGAAGCGGTAGAACGCTACACAGGCCATAGATACACGCAACACTCAACCGGAGTAGCCGACGGCGCAGAGGGTTTCCTTGCTTTTTTTGAACCCTTCATCGAGCGTAACCCTATACGCGACATCAAAATAGTCCGCATATTTGAAGACGGACCTTGGGTGTTTTGTAGCGCCTATCAATCGTTAAATAATGGCGCCGCTGAGTGGGTGACCATGGATCTGTTCTACACCGATCCAGAGGGTTTGATACTCGAACACTGGGATACCATCGCGCCTTACCAGGCTCAGACCGTATCAGGTGAGGACATGGTTGCAGGTACTTCTGTTGTAGATACCACTGCTGATTCCGTAGCCAACAAAAAAATTGTCTTGGAGTTCAGCAAGCAAGTTCTGCAAGAAAACTGTCACAGCAAGCTCGAACTTTTTGTAGCACCGCAACTCATTCAGCACTCAGCCTCAATTGCGGCAAATCTCTCGGGTCTCTCGGAGTGGTTGCAGTCTGATGATGCCGGCAGTTTTGATACGCTTTTCCAAATAGCGGGCCAAGGCAACTTTGTAATGACCTATAGCAAACGACACGTTCGTTCTGATGACCTCGCCGTATTTGACGTCTACCGTGTTGAAGACAACAAAATAGTTGAGCATTGGCAAAATTCTGAAGTGATCAGTGCACGTGAAAACTGGGGCAATTCAGGTAAATTCTAGATATATTCACGCTGATTACGTACGCTATCGGCTCATCTATTGAGCCTGTGGTATCGACCTGAGTGGAACTTGCAAAGCGACTTACCGTGCCAATTACATCTAAAAGACAACACCAGATTTTAGCGTCACCAGCATTCAAACTTTACTTTACAGGCGTATCAGTAGAGTCTTTTATCATAAAAACACAAACTGTAAGCACAAGCAGAACAGGTGTAAACACGATAACTTCAATCATACTTTTGGAGAACAAGTTGGCGACTGTGTTGCCTACGAGCCACCAGAAAACAAACGGAAGTATGCTTTCGACGATTGGTTTAAGACATTTCATGTCAACGTAGTTGCACTTTACAACTGCACATAAAAAAATGATTCCGTTGAGTAGAATCGAAAGCAAGCCCAAAAACAACGCCTTCTGCCCGGACCCAAAACCTAGCCAAATAATATTAAAAGGTATCAGCCCAAGAATATTAAACACGTGAAATACGATCAGCGCAGATGACATCACGAGAAGTAATTTGCAAGCAAACTCAGGTCTTAGATTATAAATCATTCAACACCCTACTTGCATATAGGCTCCAGCACTATCGCTATTTATCCTAAGCTTTCATGGGGCTAGTTGTCATGTGCACCATGAACTTCACTGCACGACAAATACCACCGTTTGACTATACGCACGTCCTGTTTTCAACACTGAGCAAGATGGCACAAACCAGCAGCAGCTATTTAGTGTTCATGCGTAGCAGGTAAGCCCGATTCAGTCAGCAGATGTGTGAGCCGGTCGATAACTTCGTGCTTAGGCAGGAAAAGCGAGCGCTCTCGAAACGACTTCATATTAAAATCTGGCTCAACCTCTAACAAACGTTTTTTGTATTTTTCAGCCTGCTCAATATTACCTATTGCCGTGTGGGCAGCGATCAGAGTACGCAGATTTAGTGGATGTTTAGGAAACAAGCTGTATGACGCTTCGGCATTAGCTATGGATTCATCGTACTGCTTATCTCCAAATGCTGCGGTTGCCGCAGTAGAGCGGAAAAAATATAACTCCGGATCAAACGGACTCAGCTTTATGGCTTTATTAGCGGTACTAAGTGCTGTTCCTGCGGTTTTAGTGAAAACTTCTGTGACAGATAGCCTTCCCATCGCTGACGCTTCGTTGGGTGAATACAAAATAGCTTTTTCATAGTATTCACTCGCACTTTCGAAGTCGCCTTCGAAATGAGATTTTAAGGATCCCATAGCCGTCAGAGCAACTGAATGCTGTGCGTCAATCGTCAGGGCTCGATCGGCATGCATTTGCACAAACTCACCCGCATTTTTTAAATGTGCCCGAGCACCGTTTCGAACCCAATCCAGAACCCCCCAATAAGCGAGGTGCGCATTTGGCGTGGCATGATGAGGGTTTCTTTTTAATAGTAACTGCAGCATTTCTTCGGCACGCGTAAAATCACTGAGCGATCCGCGGTGCATAATGTTGACACTTGCAATTAAAAGCGAGTGACACTGCAGTGATTGCAGAGGCGAGTTCAATGCTCGCTGCACCTCGTGCTGCAATAAGTGGTTAGCTACTCCACTGAGTATTCTCTCCATCAGGTCATCACGTTCGCTAACCACGGCTTCAACACTGCCTATTACTTGATCAGCCCAAATGACTTCGTCGAGGTCTCGACTACTGAGCTCAATGTTCAGACGAATCTTGTCGCCGCGCACCACGTAACGCCCTTCGACAATATAATCCACACCCAATGATTGGCTCAGATGCTGAGTTGACTGCTCGCTTTTTGCGAATATGCTGCTCGTTCGTTGAGAGATCACATTCAAAAGGCGGGATTTCGCTAAGTTCGTTATCAGTGCGCCTGAAAGCAGCGGCCCCACAACACCATGAATTGCATCTCCCGCTAGGCAATTAAACGGCAGAACAGCAAGAGTTGGCAGCAATTTACTTGAAGATGGCAAACCCCTAAAGTTTGGTTGGTAGCCTTTATCAGCGAGTTGGATGGTAATTTCAGCAGGCTCGTCGAGTGAGGCGTAATAGCTTTTGAGAGCATGCCGTGTTTTCGACGCGATATTGCGCACATAGGGGTCGTTAGGATCTGTGCTGAAATCGCGGCCAAAGCATTCTGTTGCAATGACATTGCTGCTTAATTTCTTGTGGGGATTATTTAAATGAAAATCGACAACGAAACTTAAGAACCGTTGCAACCGTTCAGATTGAGCAAAAGCAGGAGACTGCATGACAGCGGAGAGGTTTGCGCTTATTTTTGCGTGTTCAAAACTTCTTCCTTTCGCGACGACTGGCTTAAGGTTTTGCACTTGCTCAATACGTTTACGTGCTGACTCCTCATCTATTTCCCACAACAGCTCGTCCTTGCGGTCTTCACCCATTACAGATTTGCCCTATTTTGTAAATCCAAGTTTTTTGCGAAGTTTATACCCGCTCAAACCATTATCTTTATGTAAAGCCTGCCGTTTTCCAAGCTTGCATTTTCTCAGCTGTTAGCGCGCAATTTTATAGACAAATCGCGTCGAAAAGAATCTCTAGCCTCAAGCGCCAAATTTGCTTACAAGCTGTGAAGATTTAGCGTCACTTTTTGCCCTGCGTTTGCGCTGGTGTCGATATGTATAAAGTGCTTATAAATGTACGGCTGGCTAAAGTCGCCGCCCATACAAGTTACATGCTTTACAATATCTAGCACTTGTTTTGCTAAACGTTCTGCCACTTAATAATATTGGACTATAACGGATCGAACCAAAAATATCTGCGCAAAACCCGTGTCTAGCAATCCGGCTCACCTAACACCTTACCGGGGTTCAATATACCCTTCGCATCTAGGGCTTGCTTTAAACTGCGCATCACCGCCAACACCTCCGGAGTTTTACTCTGTTGTAAATACCGCCGCTTGTCTAGCCCAACCCCGTGTTCTGCCGAAATCGCACCACGACGAGCGATCACCGGGCCATGCACAATATCTGCAATCGCGGTCCAATGGACCGTTTTGCTATCTTCGCCCACGGTGACACTGATATGTAAATTGTTATCAGCGATATGCCCAAAAACAATCACGCGCGCTTGTGGCCAATTAGACTCAATCTTCGCTCTGACGTCGTCAATGTAGGGTTCCATGTCTTGAATAGGTAGCGACACATCAAAAGAGACAGACGGATGAAGATTTCCCATCAAGGCTTCTATATCGTTGCGAATCGCCCAAAGTGCCTCGCGCTCTGCTGTAGATTGCGCCACGGCAGCTTCGCCAACTTCGCCCTGTTCAAACAACTCGCTGAGAATTTCAAACAACAATTTATCGTCAGCGCGCTCTCCAAGTTCGGCCTCGAGCAGCACAAAAACACCGCCGTCGCGCGGGACTGGTTCGCGATGTTTGCCCAGATTTTGATCCAATATAGCGTAGTAAAATTCAGGCCACATAACTTCGAATGCGGACAGGCCGCCGCCCAGCCCACTTTCCACACGTCGCAACAGAGACACCACTTGATCAAAGTTCTCCACTGAAACAAAAGCGGTTTGACACACTGGCAAAGCTGGACGCAAACGCAGTACAGCGCGTGTCACAATACCGAGCGTGCCTTCACTGCCGATAAACATCTGACGTAAATCGTACCCTGTGTTGTTTTTGATCACGCTGTCCATCAGATCGAGTATGGTGCCATCGGCTAAAACCACTTCAAGTCCGAGCACCTGCTCGCGCATCATGCCAAAGCGAAACACGCGTTCGCCGCCAGCATTGGTTGAGATCAACCCGCCTATCTGCGCACTACCACGAGCGCCCAAGTCCACAGGGAACACCAGCCCCGCTGCTTCCGCTGCATGGTGTACCAGCTCGAGTGGCACACCCGCTTGTACTACGGCCACGCGCGAGACCTGATCCACGGATTCAATACGGCGCATACGCTCAAGCGAGACGTAGCATTCTTCACCGCTATACGCACGCGTAGCACCGACTAGACCAGAGCCTCCGCCCAGCGGTATCACTGCTTGCCCTGCGGTATGACAAGCTTTCATCATCGCGCTCAGTTCAGCTGTGCTCGCGGGACGCAATATCGGCATGTCACCGACTGTCTCGCCGTATCCGCTGATCAGTCGACCACTGGCTTGCGCTGCATCAACCACCGCAGAGTCACCAAATTGCTTTTTAAAACTGTCTAGCATGGACTGCATTAGAACGCCTCCGACTCAGCTCAGAATGAGTAATAGCTGGCCACTTTTTGATAAGAAATGTGGAAAATTGCTGCAAATAGGCACTCAGCTCGCAGCGTGTAGAACTCCCGCCTTTTTAAGCTCTTGTTGCGCGGGTAGCCAAAGCCCGTCTGCTTCACTATTAAACATCTTATCAACAAATTCCGCGCGTACACCTCGCCGCAGAAATTCTTGCTGGTCTTTTACTAGTTGCTCATCAACAGATAACTCACGGCCGGGTTGTTTGCTTTTGTGCTTGTAGCGATGAAAACCCAACTGCGCCGTGGCTGCCATGGTGCGCTTAGCACCGGCAATAAACACCAGCGTACACGCCGAGTGGCAGACCGATTCCACGTGCGTATTGAGTCCATAGTGCGCGATAGTAATCGCCAGCGCACGAGCGGCAAATACCCGCCCGCCTTCGCTGTCAAGCTGCACCGTTTTAATGTTGCGGTTTTTTTCAAGCGTGGCACGTAATCGCTGATTGCTCACAAAGTCTAGGTTTCCTTGTAGCAAAATGTGCTCTTTGCTCACAGGCAATAATCTCAAGCCCTGCTTTGCAGTAATCACTGCGGGATCCGGCGATTTATTGAGAGCGGCCAGTGCATCAGCTGTTTGTAATAAGCTGACAACAAAAACCAACATCATCCCCAAATAACAAAGATACACAGAGACCATGTCACCGCTATAGCCCAAGCTTTCTTCGATCGCTTTGTATGCTCCGCGCACTTGCCATACAAGCAGCGCTGAGCCTGCCGCGATCCAAAGAGTTGTACCGACCAGCGAATGCGGTTGCAGTAAGTAGTGCTGCGCAATATAAAAACTCAGTCGCAGCAAAAACAAAAAAATGATGATTGTCAGAACGAGCGAATACTCACCACGCCAAAAGCGTGATACCGCCTGAGATACAAAAGTTTTTCGAACGTTAAGCATCAAGGGCCTGCCCGTGTGTTCAACACCGCAACTCTACGCTACTGCAACCAACCGTCTGCTACTTACTTCAGCCTCGATAGACTGGGAACCACCACATCGTTTCAACGCCATCACGTTAACAATGCATGCCGCCAGTGGCATAGACCGTATCATGGCGATACGGCCACCAGATCACCTCAACGCCACGAGGGATAGTAATGAATTTGGCGAAGAGCCGTTAATAACTGCTGTGCCAAAGCAAACTGGAGGCACAGCAGCTCACGTTATTACTCACTCTGCACAGTGCTGTCTTTGCCGGCTCTAAGTTTAGAGACGAACATCACTACCGCAAGCACCACGGTTCCCGCTAACAAGCCAACAACACCGTCAAAGAGCAAAGCCGTTAGGCTGCCCAGAAGGCCACCGATACTTTGGCTGAACTGTTGAATCCACTCGTAAAGCCAATGAACTCCGTGCGTGAGAATACCTCCACCAACCAAGAACATGGCAGCGGTGCCCACCACTGACAACGTCTTCATCAACCAGGGCGCAGCGGCTAAAATAATCTTTCCCATGCGCTGTTGAAACGCGCTTTTCTGACGGCTGAGAAATAGACCTGCGTCGTCTATTTTGACAATACCGGCGACCAAGCCATACACGCCGACAGTCATCAGCAGGGCAATACCGCTCAACACCATCACCCGAGTTAAGAACTCGGCGTCCGCTACTGTGCCAAGTGTGATGGCAATAATCTCGGCGGAAAGTATGAAGTCTGTGCGGATAGCGCCTTTGATCTTGTCCTGCTCCAGCGCCAACATATCTGCCTGCGGGTCTAGCAGAACCGCTTTGATCTCGGCGTGGTGCGCCTCGTCTTCAGCCTCGCTGTGCAGATACTTATGCGCAAGCTTTTCCACCCCTTCAAAACATAGATACAAGCCTCCTATCATCAACAAAGGCGTCACTAACCAAGGCGCAAAAGCACTGATCGCGAGCGCCGCTGGCACCAAAATTAGCTTGTTGAAGAATGAACCCTTGCAAACAGCCCAGACCACGGGAATTTCACGCTCGGCCCGTACTCCGCTCACTTGCTGCGCATTCAACGCCAAATCATCGCCCAACACACCGCTGGTTTTTTTGGCGGCTATTTTGGTCAACACCGCTACATCATCAAGCACTGTAGCTATATCATCTAGCAGTGCGAGCAAACTACTGGCCATATCGTAAACTCATGTTTTTAAAAGGATTAAACTGTCTTGATGTCATCATAAGGCTCAACTTACAGCCTTAACTCATCACTGAACGATGTGCGTATCAAAACACGAAGTAGCAAAAAATAGAACCGCGTCACTCTTTTTCTGTGCACTTCACAAGAAACACACATATCCCACAAAAGTTGTTCATATCCGATTCGTAGACTTTGTCCACATCTTCTTCAAGAGCAAGGACAGACAAATGAACATGATTCCACACCCGTTTTTTCGTGGCGGCGCACGTTACCTTTTACTGTTAGTAGCAACAACTTGTTACGCCGCGAACGCGACTGCTAACGATTTTGTGCTCAAAGACGCCAGTGGCCAAAAACACAGCGCAGTACTGCTCTCCGCCTCGGCCGACATCAAAGTGAATGGCTTGATCGTGTTTGGCAAGCTAAAACAGAAGTACCTCAACAATGGCCCCGACTTTATCGCGGGCGAGTATGTGTTCCCCTTGCCTGAAGGTGCAAGCATCAACTCATTGAGAGTCAAAGTTGGTGGCCGTATCATCGATGCCCATCTAAAAGAAAAAGCAACTGCCAAAGCACAATTTGTTCAAGCTAAAACTGACGGCAAAAGAGCGGCTCTATTGGAGCAAGACAGAGCAAATCTATTTCGTATGGCGGTGGCAAACATTCCGGCTGGCGAGCAAGTTGAGGTGGAGCTGAGTTATTTAGATAAAGTACACATAGACAACAAACAGTACAGCTTGCAATTGCCGACCACACTAACTCCAAGATACAACCCTGCTCCCAGTGCGGTGCACTCTGAAAATAAAGAGTCCGACCATGACGATGCTTTAGCATCGTTTTTAAACCCAATATTCAACCAGAACAGCCACAACAGTTCAGGTATGCCAAACAATCCCATCTCCATAAATGTAGAGATGGAATCAGGCTTTGCCCTGCAACAGCTGCACAGTGATAGTCATGAGATCAACGTGCAATCGAGTAGCGAAAGCCAGTACCGAGTGCAGCTAAAAAAGGGCTTTGAAGCAATGGACCGCGACTTTGTTTTGCAGTGGCAGCAAAACAATACCGAGACGGTACCGATGCTCTACTACGAAACTCCGCAAGCTCCAGAGCACACAACTGCAGAAAAGCATAGCTATATGATGCTGAACATCACGCCCACCGCGGAGCAGTTCAAACCACATGTGCTTCCCAAAGACATCACTTTTATAATCGATACATCAGGCTCAATGGGAGGTGAATCAATCCGTCAAGCAAAAGCCGCTTTGCGACAAGCGCTGGATATCTTGCCACCCAGTGACAGCTTCAACGTGATTGAATTTAACTCGACACACAACACGCTTTTTGCCGCGTCTCAACCCGCCAATACCCACAACGTCAAGCAGGCACAACAATTTGTAGAAAACCTTGTTGCCGATGGCGGCACCGAAATGAAGCCTGCCCTGCTCTCCGCATTCAGACAACCTGCGCAGTCAGCCGAACACCTCAAGCAAGTTATCTTTATCACCGATGGGGCGGTGGGCAATGAAGCTGAACTGAGCCAGGTAGTGCACCAATTCATCGGTGATTCACGCTTGTTCAGCATCGCTATAGGATCCGCACCTAATCAGTATTTATTCCGTCAACTCTCGACTCTAGGCCGTGGAACATCCATCGGCATTGATCAAATGAGCGAAGTCAGTGAGCAACTGCAGGCACTTTTTAACAAAATAAATGCGCCCGCTATGCGCGATATCGAACTAGTCGATGCAGATGGCCATGTGCTTGAAGTACAACCTAAGGTTGTACCAGACGTGTATTACGGTGAACCTTTAACTCTTCTATTACGCACAAAAGATATCAGTGGCGAAGTCACGGTAAAAGCTAAACTGGCCCAACAGCCTGTGAGCTTCCCCTTGCAACTAAGCCAAGCGACACCCGCACAAGGCGTTGCCAAGCTATGGGGTAAACAAAAAATCAGCACATTGATGGATAAAATCCACCTGGCACAAGGTGACCCCGAGCAACTTAAGCAAGACGTTATCAAGCTATCACTCGAACACAACATCCTCAGCCAGTACACCAGTTTTGTCGCCATTGACGCAGAAACGGTGCGCTCACCAGAGCAAGCCTTACGTGAAACGCAGATTGCAAGTCTACTGCCCAAGGGCACGGCCTTTCCGCAAACGGCACTAGGCACAACACCCATGGCGCTGCTAAGCCTATTAAGCCTGATGCTCGCGGCACTGCTGCGATGGAAGTCACGCCGTCACCCGAGCAACTGCGCATGTTAAACAACTTACTTATAGCCGCCTTAACACTGTTAGGCAGCGCAGGTTTGCTGCAGGTAAACTACCTGCAGCTCAAGGCTAACGTGGCACAAAAGCTCATTGCCAAAAGTTGGCAACAACATCAACAGGAAATTTCCAAGGGCGAAGAATCCACCGTCAAACCCTGGTCTTGGGCAGACTTCAATGCCATAGCACGGTTGCGCTGGCAGCAACACGATATCTACGTGCTTTCTGCAGTGAGCGGACAAGCACTGGCATTTGGTCCCGGTCACTTGCCGGCAAGTGCAAGACCTGGCAGTGGTGGCCGAATAATCATCGCCGGCCACAACGACAGTCACTTTGCTTTTCTGCAAGAGCTGCAAACAAATGACGAGCTAAGCTTAGAAGACGCGCAAGGGGGGAATAAAACCTATAAAATTTCCAGCATCGACATCGTGGATAGCCGAATGACCAAGCTCCAGCAAGCCCAACAAGATGAACTGTTGCTGGTAACGTGTTACCCCTTTAACAGCATGAGCCGCAATACGCCGTTGCGACTCGTCATAACCGCTAACGTTTTTGACAAGCCCGAACGGACGCCTACGTGAACAATCACATCTTGATTATCGAAGACGAGCCCTCCATAGCCGAAGCATTGCTACACGCATTGGAGAGTGAGTCATTTGTACCGCATTGGGTGAGTTTGGGCCTCGATGCCCTACCCATACTTGAAGAACAGAATATTGATCTGATCGTATTAGATGTGGGGCTACCCGATATCAGCGGTTTTGATCTTTGCCGTCAAATCAAAGCACTCAGCGATACGCCGATAATCTTTTTAACCGCTCGCCAAGAAGAAATCGACAAGCTGATAGGTCTAGAGATTGGCGGAGACGACTATGTCACCAAACCCTTTAGCCTGCGAGAACTAGTCAGCCGCATCAAAGTTGTGTTGCGTCGCTATCAACACACAGGGTTGAAGGCCGACCCAACAAACCCAGAACAAGTTGGCGCACTCAGTATAAGTATCGACGATGAACTCAAACAAATTTGTTATCTGCAACGGCCACTTGAACTCACTCGCTATGAGTATCGCTTGCTAAAGACCTTAGCTGAGAACCCTCACCGCGTGTTCAGCCGCGATCACCTAATGCAAGTCGTGTGGGAAGACCCCGATCGCAGCTATGAGCGCGCCGTAGATACACACATTAAAACCCTTCGAAAAAAACTCAAAGAGATTGACGAAACAGCCAAACCAATAAAAACACACCACGGCTTGGGCTATAGCTACAGCGAAAAAGCTAACGAGAGTAAATCAACTTGAGTGCATGTGCATGAGTGTTTTTAGTCGCCTCGCCATTTTTTATCTTATTTTGCTCAGCGCCGCGATCACCTACGCTGGTTATGTTTTTTACGACGACATCAAGCCTTCATTTCGACAGGTGAGCGAAGAGTCCATGGTGGACAATGCCAACCTAATGGCCGAGCTGCTTGCTCCGCTGTTCGAGAACGAAACACCGGACTTTGATGCACTTGACCAAAAAGTGAAACGATTTCAGTTGCGTAACCCCAAGGCCCTAATTTGGTCTTACGACAAAACTGACACTAATTTGCAATTCTACATGACTGATGCACTGGGTCGTGTGATATACCACAGCTATGACCCCAGCGAACTGGGCGAAGATTACAGCCAGTGGCGCGACGTGAACCGCACCCTTCTGGGCGAGTACGGTGCACGCACATCCCGACGCGACCCTGAAGACCCAGAGAGCGGTCAGATGTATGTGGCAGCGCCCATCTATCACGATAACGCCTTAGTCGCCGTGATCACCTTGATCAAACCACATCAGAGCATTTTACCGTTCATTGGCGAGGCAGAGTTCCAGCTTACCGCTGCAGGGTTATTGCTGTTGTTGCTGCTTACACTGACTGGCTTAGCACTGGTGCTGTGGTATCAGCGCATGTTAGATCAATTGATTGGCTACATAGACCGCGTACGAAACGGCAAAAAGGCCATTCATCCGCGATTTGAAGAACGAGGCTTTAGCCAGCTGTCCGAAGCATTACAACAGATGCGCACTGAACTCGACGGCAAACTCTACGTGGAGAACTACACCCACACCCTCACCCACGAACTCAAGAGCCCACTGGCGGCTATTTCTGCCGCTACAGAGTTGCTGCAAACTGACCTCGACAACCTTAAACGCGATCAGTTCATGGCTAATATCGAGGCTGAAGTGGCGCGCATGCAACAAATTATTGAACAGTTGCTACTGCTCGCCTCGCTGGAGAATCGTCAAAACAGTGGCGCCGAGATGGTGCAAATGGCGGACTTGCTGAACGATGCACTCGCTGCCATCGATACGCGAGCGAAGCGAAAAAACATACAGATAGACTGCCAAGAGCTGCGTTTGCAGGGTGTGAGCTTGCGAGGTGATCGTTTTTTACTCGCCACCGCTCTGTCAAACTTGCTGAGCAACGCTCTAGATTTTTGCCCTGTTGGTGGCCGCATTCAGCTAAGCAGCCAACAATCATCCCCACAGGCTTCAAAGCGATTCCTAGAATTAAGAATCTGCAACACCGGCCCTCCTATCCCTGACTACGCCAAAGCGCGATTGTTTGAGCGCTTTTTCTCGACGGCAAGACCCGACAGCAAACGCAAGAGCTCTGGACTTGGGCTGTGCGTGGTAGAGCAGATTTGCCAACTACACGACGGTAGTATCAGCTTGAGCAATACCGAGCTTGATAGTCAGTCGGCGGTTCAAGCTTTTGTGGTGTTATCTTTGACCACTAACCGCCTGAACTAGCTGGTACACAACCGCCTCGCTGTCAATACTCGGATAAATAATCTACCTCGGCAAGGTTGATCTTGGCACCATCTTTTTGATCCTGGATGTGCTTCCCCAAGCGACCGGATGATGCCAGAATTTCATCGACTGGTGCTTTGATCACGTTGGCCCCCAGATAATCACCACCCAGTACACCGGGCACTTTGAGGCAAAATTTCTCACCTTCGGCAAGCTCACCCAGTGATTTTTTAGCTTGGCTGGACATAACGACCATGTGCCAGTCCTCCAAAAACTCCTCGTCTTGAATGAGCGCATTGTATGCATCGATAGATTCTGCCACCACAGCGCAATACACATCTTCTGGGCATAGGCGCCAAAACTTATTATCGGCGTCTTTTAAGATCATATTGCCAAAGTCATTGCTGACAACTAGCTCCTCGGCCTCAACACCAGACCAAGCCCAAAACTCGGCAACCACTTCCAGTTCATTCATAAACAAATCTCAATCATTAGCAACTAGCCGCCCTGCTTACACTCTAAAGAACACCGAGGCAGCGAAATATTGCGCTCATTCTACAGAACCAAGGTCGGCAGATGTGTTTTCATCACATCACCAGCAAACGCTTCGCCCGCTTGAGCTACAGTCATGCACTCAGCTTATAATCTGGCTAGTGAACAAACAGAGATCACCCTATGAATGTGCAAGATGTATTGCAGCAACTACAAAACGCGCCCGATCAAGTGCAATTCAGTGACGTGATCGCCTGCGTAGATAAGCACTACGACTATAAGAAGACCGCTTTTACTAATGGTGTGGGCGACGACAAACTGCACAATGCTGCCGGTAGCAACGAAGGCTCTTGCAAGATTTTTGCTTTTGCACAACTGCATAATTTGAGTTGCGACAACACACTGCAGTGCTTTGGTGATTTTTATCGTGAAGATGTTTTACAGCACCCCGAAGCACAAGATCACGGCAACATACGCCGTTTTATGCGCGATGGCTGGGCGGGAATAGAGTTTGAACAGATGCCATTACAGTTGGCGTAAAAAACACCCAGCTATAGCTCGCGTTATAATCAAAGCCACAGGCTAATCCAGCTGAACGGAACACTAGCATGACCACAAAAATCAATCTTGCACTACAAGGCGGCGGTTCTCATGGCGCCTTCACGTGGGGCGTGCTGGACAAATTGCTCGAAGACGGTCGACTAACTTTTGACGGCGTCTGTGCGTGCAGCGCCGGTAGCATGAACGCCGTAGCACTGGCTTACGGCTTCCACAGCGGAGGAGCAGACGGAGCACGTGAAAGTCTGGCCAAGTTCTGGCGAGACATCCATCTGGCTGGGCGTATATTCAACCCTGTTAAGCGCAGCCCTTGGTCGTGGATGAAACCCAATTCATCCAATCCTGCGTCGTATTTTATGCTCGACAGCATGACCCGCTTTCTCTCGCCCTACCAATTCAACCCACTGGACATCAATCCGCTGCGTGACGTACTGGAAAAAAGCATCGACTTTGAAGCCTTACAGCACTGCGATTCGATGCGGCTTTTTATCAGCACAACGCAAGTACGCACCGGCCACGTGAAAATTTTCGAAAACGCGCAAATCAACGCCGACGTAGTGCTCGCTTCTGCGTGTCTACCGCGTTTGTTTAAGGCGGTGGAAATTGATGGCGAACACTACTGGGACGGAGGGTATATGGGCAACCCTTCGCTATTTCCGCTGTTTTACAAAACCGACACCAGCGATATTCTACTGGTACACGTCAACCCGAGTGAGCGCGAGCAGCTGCCCAATACACCAACCAGCATCGAAACACGCCTAAACGAAATCACTTTTAACAGCTCCCTGATCAAAGACATGCGCGCTATCGCTTTTGTCAAAAAGCTGCTGCAAAACGACATGCTCAACGAGAAGTACAAAGACCGCTACAAAAACGTATTGCTGCACGAAGTAAAAGCGGACGCGCTTCTTGATCTTGGCTCCAAAAGCAAATCCAATATCGAATGGAATTTTTTAACCGATTTGCGAGACAGAGGCCGCGACAGCGCCGAAGCATGGTTAAAACTCCACCACGATGACGTCGGCGTACGCGACAGCGTGAATCTAGAAGAAGCGTTTTTGGGTACAGTCGGGCAAATGTTTTCGAACGAGGCCTAAGCACTTAAAAAGTGCTCACCTGATTTGCGTTTAGCGGCGTCCCGAATTTCGCTTCGCTCCACGACGGGCTATTGTAGCCTACGATGCAGCGAAGCGGAATCCGAGTTTGCTAGCTGTTAGGCCCTACCGCAGCCACCACCACCAGGCGTTTGCATCACAAAGGCATCGCCGACATTTACTTGCACGGCACTGATACCTTCTACTGCTTCAGTACTGCCGTCTGCACGCTCAACCCAATCACTGCCCACTTGCCCCGCAGCTCCGCCGTTGAGCCCGAACGGAGGTACTTTTCGATGGCCAGTTATTAAGGTCACGGTCATTTCATCGAGAAAACGCAACTTGCGGGTTATGCCGTTACCACCTGGGTGCTTGCCCACCCCACCACTTCCTTCGCGTATGGAGAACTCTTCCACTCTCACAGGAAAACGCCACTCCAACACTTCGGGGTCTGTCATGCGGGTATTAGTCATGTGCGTGTGCACCGCACTGCAGCCGTCAAAGTCGGGGCCAGCGCCAGCACCACCGCAGATAGTTTCGTAGTTTTGTACCTTATCGTTACCCCAGACAAAGTTGTTCATGGTCGCCTGACTACCAGCGATCACACCGAGCGCTTTGAACAAGCAATTGCAGATCGCCTGACTGACTTCGGTATTGCCCGCGATCACCGCCGAGGGGTATTGCGCGTTGATCATACTGCCTGCTGGAGCATTGATGTGCAGCGGCTTAAAGCAACCTTGGTTGAGCGGTATGTCTGCACCAACCAGGGTGCGGAATACGTACAACACCACTGCATGGCAAATGGCCAAGGGTGCGTTGAAGTTATGCTTGTGCGCATCAGACGTACCGCTGAAATCAATCTCAGCTTCACCTTTATCAGCGTTGACCCGAATAGCCACTTTGATGACCGAACCATCGTCCATGGGGTATTCCGCGCTGCAGTCTTTAAGCGCAGTGATTACTCGGCGCACACAGGCCTCGGCGTTATCTTGCACGTGCACCATATAAGCATGCACCACGTCGATACCAAACTGTGCAACCATGGCTCGCACCTGCGCTGCACCGGTTTCATTCGCTGCTACCTGCGCAGCCAAATCGGCCATATTCTCGTCTATGTTGCGGCAAGGATACGTGCCACTGGCCAGTAGTTTCCGTGTCTCGGCGTCTAGCAACTGGCCACGATCAACCAGTTTAAAGTTATCGATCAACACACCTTCTTCGTCAATGTGGCTGCTGTCTGGCGGGCTGGAACCCGGCGTGCGTCCACCGATATCCGAATGGTGCCCGCGGGATGCCACGTAGAACATCACGTTTTTCTGGCTGTCGTCCCACACGGGCGTGACAACCGTAACGTCTGGTAAATGCGTGCCACCGTTAAACGGCGCATTGAGCATGAACACGTCACCCGGCTGCATGCTGTCTTTGTTGAGCCTAATGATGGTGCGGATCGACTCC
>ENA-ORXM01000464-ORXM01000464.1-marine-metagenome-genome-assembly--contig:-NODE-464-length-72483-cov-20.577784_pt1 | contig 72483 bp, 51 predicted proteins | sample MGYA00237867_ERZ511480 | MGnify/ENA primary metagenome ERZ511480 (study PRJEB26309, sample SAMN06266103) | marine metagenome | isolation source: Algal blade | place: United Kingdom:Sidmouth, United...
GCGGATGAGGGCTGCTTGGGATAATACTTATTTACTCAAAATCCTCAGGTCCGGAAATCTCTAATGCGATTGCCCTGGGTTGTACGGGCAACAGTAACAAATAATAGAGCCGGCAGAATTATATTTGCACTGTATTTCAGCAAGTTGCCTGTGGAAGAATTCTGAAGATAAACACCCGTTTGAAAGATAATTCTCACATCTCAACTTCAACCCTACTTGAGGTCATTGCCCTTTACGTACATCTCTTTTACTGCAAACCCTATCTAACCATGAAGACATCATTTTACGCATTGCTCCTGGCGAGCCTGTATTTTCCGTTTTGCCTCAACGCCCAACTCCTCGAGCCCGAAGTCTTGCCGGAGGACACCCTGACCGACGCCGATTTTAACGCCTTCTATCAGGCTTACCAAGACAGCATAGAGGGCACCCTTACCTTTTATGCGGATACCTCTCTCGCCATTGGCAATGGAATGGCTCAACTCGAAGTTCCCGCGGGCTACCGTTATGTGGGTCCAGAAGACGCCAAAACCGTACTGGAAGATATGTGGGGAAACCCGCCTGGTACCGGAGACGACTCCTACGGTATGCTCTTCCCCGATAAGTACTCCCCCGCTTTCTCCGGTGGCTTTGGCATCGACATCGAGTACACCGAAGAAGGTTATATCGACGACGACGATGCCGCGGATATGGACTACAACGAGCTACTCGAAAGTCTGCAGGAAGACGCCGAAGCCGGCAACGAATTCCGTCGGGAGCAGGGTTATGAAGCGCTCGAAGTCGTAGGCTGGGCAACTGCGCCGCACTACGATGCCGCCAACAAGCGCCTGCACTGGGCCAAGGAGCTTCATTTTGAGGGGATGGTAGAAAACACCCTCAACTACAACATCCTTTTCCTCGGCCGGCGCGGTTATCTGACCATGAACGTGATCGGAGAAATGAAAGATCTGCCGGAAGTGAACCAGGGCCTCGAGGGCATACTGGGGAGCATTGCCTACAACGAAGGTCACCGCTACGAAGATTTCGACTCCAGCATCGACGAGGTTGCCGCATACGGCATCGGTGCCCTGATCGCCGGCAAGGTGCTGGCCAAGACCGGGCTGCTGGCCGGGCTCGGTATCTTTCTGGCCAAAGCCTGGAAGCTCATTGCCCTGGCCGGAGTGGCCATTGTCGGCCTGTTGAAAAAGCTTGGCGGGCGGGACAGCTAGTCTTTATACCAATCTGAGCTAATAAAACATGCCACACCACCATTACCGCCTCAACAAGCCCTACCGCCACCTATCCCAGTTCACCAACCGGCACACCACCCGCCGCAACAAAAAAATGCTGGGCGGGCTGTACAACTTTGCCCCCGGCACCATGGCCATTGGCCGCCTCGACGAAAACTCGGAGGGGCTGCTGTTGCTTACCACCGACGGTAAGGTCAGCGCCGCCGTCAACAGCGGTAAAGTGGACAAGGAATATTATGCACAGGTACTCGGCCTGGTAACCAACGAAGCCATCCAGCGACTGAACGCCGGAGTCGAAATAGGCTTCGACGGGAAGAAATACCGGACAAAACCCTGCACGGTGGTTCTCCTCGATCCCGAGCCGGAGTTTTCCTTTCCGCCCCGGCGGGAGCACCACCCCAGCCACGGGCCCACCAGCTGGATATCCGTAACGCTGCGCGAAGGCAAATACCGGCAGGTCCGCAAGATGGCGGCGGCCGTGGGTCATCCGGTCATCCGGCTGATCCGGGTGCGGATTGGGCATCAGCATCTTGGGGGAATGGCCGCGGGGGAAGTTTGTGAGGTGGATGAGCTGGGATTTTGAGTGGGTGGCGCCGCCAAAACGTATTTTTACGAGAATACGTTTTACCAACTCTCCAACCCCATCCCAATGCCCACCCCCAAATGCATTATATTCGACTGCGACGGCGTCCTGGTAGACAGCGAAGCGATCACCTTCAGCGTCCTCGCCGAGTTGTGCGCCGGCCTCGGCCTGCCCCTCACCCATGAGGAGCTGGAAGAGAACTTTCTCGGCAAATCCCTGAACAGCGTAATGGCCTTCATCGCCGCGCACATCGAGGGGGAAATGCCGGAGAATTTTGAGACCCGGTTTCGGGAGGGGACCTTCGCCAAATTCAAGACCGACATCCAGCCCGTGCGCGGTATCAAAGCGTTGCTGGCGGCCGTTCAGGTGCCGGTCTGCGTCGCCTCCAGCGGGCCTCCGCACAAGATCCGGCTGAACCTGGAGCTGACGGGGCTGGCGGATCATTTCAACGACAATATTTTCAGCTGCTACGACCTCGAAAAGTGGAAACCCGACCCCGCCGTGTTCCTGCATGCCGCTAAAACGATGGGTTTTGCGCCGGCGGACTGCGTGGTGGTGGAGGACAGCCCGGCCGGGGTACGGGGGGCCGTGGCGGGCGGTTTTCGGGTGTTCGGCCTGGCGCACGAGAAAAACGCGGCGGCTTTGCGGGCGGCCGGCGCGGAGGTTATCTTTGGTTTGGAGGAACTACACGGGGTGCTTACCTGAGCCCGGGACATTGCTCCTTAAATTTCTTTCCCTGCATCCCGCGGCCGCGCCCAATCAGCATGCTCCGATTTACCCACAAGGCTGAGAACGTACTGCACTACGAGGTGCACGGTACGCTGAACGCCGCAGAGCTGCGGAGCTATTACGCCACGGTCGACGCACACTTTCGCCGTTTCGGGAAGCTCCGGTTGCTGGTCCACGTTCACGGTTTTAATGGCTTTGCCGGACTGCGCGCACTACTCGTCTTTGCCCGTCACGAACCCGGGCTTTTGCGCCGGATTGACCGCTACGCCGCCGTAGCCGATCAGGGGTGGTTCCGACGCACCATCAACGCGGCCGATGTGCTCGTCCCCATAGTTCAGCTGCGGGCTTTCAGGAGCAACCAGTCGGCAGAAGCAGCAAAGTGGCTGGCCGATCAGATGGCGCGAACGCAGGATGCAGAGAAAGCATAACGGAGCAGGGAATTTCCTACCTTCAAGCCATGAAATTGCTGCTCTACGTCCTCCTCTTCGTTATAACAACGCCGCTGCTTACCGCCCAGTACTACCCCGGCACCACCGAATGGGAAAATCGCTCCCCGACCGCCGTAAATCTTAACGCCGACTCCCTCGCCGCCGCCGTTTTCTTCGCCGAAGATCACGAATATTCCGGTGAGCGCGACCTGCGCCTGGCCATCCTGAAAAGCTTCCGCCGTGAGCCCGAGCACGGACTCAAAGGCCCCACCAAAGAACGCGGCGGCCCCGCCGGCATCATCCTGAAAGACGGCTACATCGTCGCCCAGTGGGGAGACGTGGGCCGGGTAGACATGACCTTTAGCGTCACCAAAAGCTACCTTTCCACCACCGCCGGCCTCGCCTTCGACGACGGGCTGATCGGCACCGTCAACCAGCCGGTCAAAGACTACGTCTGGGACGGCACCTTCAGCGGCGACCACAACGCCACGATCACCTGGGAGCACCTGCTGCACCAGACTTCCGACTGGTCCGGCAGCCTCTTCGGTCTCGCCGACTGGGCCGACCGCCCCGACCGAAACACCGGATTCGACGACTGGCGCTACCGTAAACTCCATGCCCCCGGCACCCATTTCAAATACAACGATGTACGCGTCAATCTGCTCGCCTACTCCCTTCTCCAGGTCTGGCGCAAGCCTTTGCCGCAAGTACTGAAAGAACGGGTCATGGACCCCATCGGTGCCTCCGGCACCTGGCGCTGGTTTGGCTACGACGACGCCTGGGTGACGCTGGACGGCACGAAGATGCAATCGGTCAGCGGTGGCGGGCATCATGGGGGCGGCGTGTTCATCAATACACTCGATCAGGCGCGGATGGGCCTGCTCTTCGCCCGCGCGGGAAATTGGGCTGGCCGGCAACTGATCTCCGAACGATGGGTAGAGATGGTGCAAACGCCCACCCCCGCCAACCCTAACTACGGCTATATGTGGTGGCTCAACCGGCCGGGGCCGCGCCACTGGGCGGGTGTCCCGGAACACGTCTACTACGCCGCTGGTTTCGGCGGCAACTTCATCGTGGTGGATGAGCAGCGGGACTTGGTGATCGTCACGCGGTGGCTGGAGCCTGCGGAGATCGGGGCGTTTGTTCGGCGGGTTTATGGGGCTTTGTAAAGTACGGCGGGAAGGATGGCTGTTTTAAAATCAGTGCGTAACCGTCTTTAACTCACGCCTACCTTTGCCCCCGCTATCTTTGGTCCAACGCTCACCATCCGTTCTGAAATGAAACATCTCCCTTTGCTTTTTTGGCTGTTCACCCTCTCCGGTTGCGGAGCCCCACCGGTAGCACCCACACCGGAGGAACCCGAGCCCTACATCACTTTCCACCTCAACGACAACGTCGAGAACGGCGAAGAAGACTACGCCGTAGCCATCATCGATCTCTGGCAACGCTACCTCAATGAGCCCAGAAATTTCCTGAAGCCGGAGAATGATTTCTGGGACCGAAGCCGGTTCGCTTTCCCCGACAATGCCTACAACCAACTACTCATCGGCCTGATCGGTGCCCGGAAGGCGAGAAAAAAAGTCCGCTGTAATATCCTCGGCGTTACGCCGGTGGAGCGGGAGTATTACCTGCTCAGCAGTATGTTCTATGAGACGACGGATTCGACCAGGACAACAGACCTGAAGTTTATCGTCACCGCCTACGCCCGCAAAATTGACGGGGCGTACCGGCTCGTTTGCAGTCCGCAGTACCTACGGGAAGCTTATGAAACACATCAGGTGGGCGACGTTAACTACCTCATCCACCCAACCCACGATTTTCAACGGGAAGAGGCGGTTAAGATGAATCGTTTCAACCAGGAGATAGCCGCTAAATTCGACCGCGAGCCCCTCGCCTTCGATTATGTCGTTGCTAACCATACCGGCGACCTGGCCGACATGATGGGCATGAATTTCAACTCGTACAGCTTTAGCGCCAACCGCTCCGGAGGCATGGCCGATACCTACAACAACATCATTTATGCCGGCAATAATTCCGCTTACTACCCGCATGAAGTTGTTCATCTTTATACCCATGCCGCCTTCCCACGTCAGTACCACGCGTGGGTAGATGAAGGCATCGCCGCTTTATTCGGCGGCAGCACCGGTTACTACATCGAGTGGCACTGGCAGAAACTCAAAGAGTTTCTGGCGGCCAATCCTGATTTCCCCCTCGAAGACCTCACCGCGCTGCAAACCGACATTCCCAACGGTGAGTACACCACTGATTTTCGCTACGCCATCGGCGGTTTTCTGATGGAGCAGGTCTACAAGCGGGAAGGAATGCCGGGGCTGTTGGAAGCCCTTGCCTCCGGCCGCTCCGAAGAAGAATACTTCGCTATGCTGGAGACCAAGATCGGCTTCAAGCGTGCAGAGTTTGAGGATTATGTACGCCGGGAAATGGAGACGCTGCCTCCTCTGTCCAAATCAGAAATGACTAAGCTGCGGTATTAGTCGGAGCCGACATCGTGGATTACAAGTCCGACCGACCGGGACGTGAAGGAAATGACCGCTTTCCTGGCTGCTGAGTTGATCAAGAACCTGGTGGGTAGAATGTTGGGGTAAGTACCTCGTTTACACAACCCCCAAAGCCTGGTAGCGCTCGGGGGCCACCTTACGCAGATCTTCCACGGGGCGGGCGGCAACATTGTTCCGCTGGTACCAGATCCGGGCCAGGTAACCAATGACCGCGATTTTTACGCCATAATAGATATAGGGTGTGATCTCGTTGAGGAACACCGGAAAACCGCTCCATTCCTGAGCATTGAGGAGGGGGATCAAAATATCCGGCAAGCCGAAAAACATCATTTCAATAGCCAGCAAGACAACGTAAGCGACGGTAAGAACGATGAGATTGGTCTGGTTCAGAAAATCAAACTGAGGCAATGCGACAAACAACGCGGCCATCGTCGCTACGCTGATTACGAGATGAATCAGGTTATTGGCTCCAAACAGAAGACTCAGCGCCATGGCTAACGCCAACGCACCGAAAAGTGCCGTGGCTTTGGTGAAGTTGGTAACGGCTTCGTCAAAATCCTGCAGGGCATATCTGGTTTGGTTGAGCTTGCGCGCGGCAAGTACTTCGGGGGCAACGGACATATGTCAATAGGTTAGTGTCTTTCAAAATTAAGGGATGCCGCCAACTAACCCAACACCCGGCTCCCGGGCCCCGTCACCAGCACGTCGTCTTCGAGCCGGATACCACCGAAATCGCGGTAAGCATTCAGTTTACTGAAGTTAATGAAGTCGGCGCAGGTGCCGTCGGCCCGCCAACGGTCGATCAGGGCGGGGATGAAGTAAATGCCCGGCTCGACGGTGATGGCAAAGCCGGCCTTTAGCGCGCGGCCGAGGCGGAGACTGCGGGTGCCGAACTGGGTACTGCGCTTTACCGTATCGTCGTAGCCGACGAGGTCTTCGCCGAGGTCTTCCATATCGTGTACGTCGAGGCCGATCATGTGCCCGAGGCCGTGGGGCATGAACAGGGCGTGGGCGCCGGCGGCCACGGCTTCGTCGACGTCGCCGGTCATCAGGCCGAGATCTTTGAGGCCGGCGGCGATGATGCGACCAGCTTCGAGGTGGATCGATTTATAGGTTACGCCGGGGCGGACTGCGGCGGTGGAGTCGGTCAGGGCTTTTTGTACGATGTCCCGGATGTCCTGCTGCTTCGAGGTCATGGGTGCGCCGACGGCGAAGGTTCGGGTGATGTCGCCCGCGTAGCCGGAGGGGGTTTCGGCACCGGCGTCGATCAGGAGCAGGTCGCCCTTTTTCAGGACGTTGCCGTGGTAGTGGTTGTGGAGGACGTGGCCGTTGCGGGTGACGATGGCGGGGTAAGACAGGCGGCCGTTGGCGGAGATGGCGATGCCTTCGATGATACCGGCGACGTGGGCTTCTAGCTGGCCGGGAGCGGCGTGCTTTTCGGCGGCGGCGTGCATGGCCATGCTGGTACGGGCGGCAATATCCATCTGCCCGGCTTCCTCGGTGCTTTTAACGGAGCGGAGGGCGATCACCGCTCTTATTAAAGCCTCGTCTGCACCTGCGGCCGCGCCCAAATGCTCCGCCAGATACAGCTTGCGTTCGGCGCGGTAAGGCGGCAGGAAGCGGACCTCCTTAGCGTGCTTCTTAAGTAAGACCGACAAATCAGAACGGGTGCCGCCCCGCTCCGCGCCGATGCGTTGGGCCAGCTCGGCTACGCTGGGTTGCTCGCCCATCCAGACGACGTGGTCGAGGCTGATGTCGTCGCCCCAGAGCAGGCTTTTACCCGTGCCGGCGTCAATGGTCAGCGCCAGATCGGGGAGGTTGTGCCCGGCGAAGTAGCGAAAATTACTGTCTTGCCGGAAGGGGTAGACATTGTCGGTGTAGTTCATCGGAGCATTGCCGTTGCCGGGGAGGAAGAAGAGGCCGGTGGGGAGCATTTCGGCCAGCTCCCGGCGGCGGTCGGTGTAGGTAGTAGTTGCAAACATGGGAGGCAAGATAAGGCGCGGACGCAGGATGCAGAGGGAAAGACTGATGTGCAAACCAAGGCACCAATTGCATACGGGTCTTTGCTTGTCATCAGCTAGGTACATCACTACTCAGCAAGCAGATTTTAGGCCCTCGCTATCCTGCGCGGAACCTGTGCCCCCCGATGCTGACCGCTGAAAACCAGTCCGGTCGGCTAAAATTACCTTACCCTTCGCGTCAGTTTAAAAGACTAACGGCTTAACGTACTACCTTTACCCCATGTCCCACAAGCCCCGCCTCACCCCGATGAACGACGACCTGACGATGCTCTCGACCACCGGCAGTCAGTACCTCTCCGAAAAGATCGCCACCGCTTACGGCCAGAAACTGGGTGATCTGCACGTAGCTAAGTTCAACGACGGTGAGATGCAACCAATCATCAAGCAGAGCGTGCGCGGCGAGTACGTCTTCATCATCGGCAGCACCTTCCAGCCGCACGAGAACCTGATGGAGATGCTGCTCACCATTGATGCCGCCCGCCGCGCCAGCGCCGGGTACATCTGCTGCGTGATGCCCTACTTCGGTTACGCCCGCCAGGACCGCAAAGACCAGCCCCGCGTGCCCATCAGTGCCAAGCTGATCGCCAACCTCCTCGTCGAGGCCGGTGCCGACCGCATCATGACGCTCGACCTGCACGCCGACCAGATCCAGGGTTTCTTCGACATTCCCGTGGATCACCTCAAAAGCCAGGCGATCTACATCCCCTACTTCGATACCCAGGACATGAGCAACGTTACCTTTGCCAGCCCCGACATGGGCGGCGTGAAACGCGCCCGCGACTACGCCAAATACTACGAGCGCGACGTGGTCATCTGCGACAAGTACCGCAAGCGCGCCGGGGAGATCGCCGGCATGACGCTGATCGGCGACGTTGAGGGAGCCGACGTCGTCCTCGTCGATGACCTCGTCGATACCGCCGGCACCCTCTGCCGTGCCGCCGACCTGATCATGGAGCGGGGGGCGAAGTCGGTCCGCGCCATCGCGACCCATCCCATACTGAGTGGGGATGCCTACGAGAAGATCGAGAAATCGAAGCTGGTGACGCTGATCGTTTGTGATGCGGTGCCGCTGAAGCAGATTTCGCCTAAGATCAAGGTGTTGAGTTCAGCGGCTTTGTTTGCTAAGGGGATTCGTAAGACGCATGATAATGAGTCTATTTCGGCGCTTTTTGTGGGGGGGAAGTAGGCGATTAGCGAATAACCAGGCGGGAAGTCCCAATGGCCCCGTCAAAACGCGCTTCCACCAGATAAACCGCTGCCTTTAGCCCCCGAAGGGAAACGGGTTGCCGCAATACATGGCCCGTTCCGCTGACGGCCAGCGTCCGCAAAGTTCGACCGTTAATGTCCCGGATGTAAATATGGCCGGAGGAATTACCCGGCAGCTCAAGTTCAACAAGGAGGGAGCCGCTTGCGGGGTTCGGTGAAATCGTCATCGGCAGAAACGTACGGTTGGCCGAAAAGACGGAAGTCAGTTCGTCCTGAATAATTGCGATGGCGGGCCTGAGGTCTGAAGAGGCGTATACCCGCCCTCCCGCGCCGGCATAGAGCTTATTGATTAGAATGGCGTTTGGAATAAGATCGGAGGGCTCCAGGACCTCGGTCGTCCGGGGGTCGTTGTATCCGAGTACGCCGGCACTGAAGCCTTGTTGTGAGCCCCACAGAACACCATCGCTACTGATATCGAACGAGTTGAGGCCAATGCCTGAAGTGAATACGCCCCTTACCGCATTGTTCTCAAATCCATCAGCCCGGAAGATTCCAATCTGCCCGAAATTGTCGGCAACGTACATCGATCCGTCGGGGTGACCCGCCAAGTGTAAGGGAGAAACGATCTGCGACTGAGTCGTGAAGCCGTCAGTTTCCGTATAGGAATACAAGGTTCCCGGCCTGATGAAGAAAAGGGTGCCGTCGTCCCGGAATTTCATCACTGAAATTGAGTTGAGGTTGTCCGGCCTGCCGGTAACGTTGCCGGGCGCAACGGTGGAACCATCAAAAGTGAAAACGCCGTCGATATTGATAAAATGAAGGATTCCATCGGGGCTGAAGGCCAAGTGAAGAGCATCTTCCGTAACTACTTGCTCCCAGGCATCATTGGCCCGGCGGTAAATGCCTTCGTTTCCAGCGGCTACGTAAAGCATGCCGTCAGGTCCCGCCACGATGTGACGTACGCAGCTTCGGCATAATGTATCGATGGGAGACCAGGCCGCACCGTCAAATTCGAGCATGGCTACGTCACGCTGGCCGCTTGCGAAGTAGCGGTAGTACATATAGGCCGTACCGTCTTCGAGTTCAGCGAATTGCTGCAGGGTGGGGTCATTGATTACGGTGTCAAGATCGTAGGTAGTGTAGGTGACTTGCTGAGCTGACAAGGTGGTTGCCAGGCATAAGAATGCCAGGGTAAAGATTAAGGTCTTCATGTGAAAATAGTTTTTTATGTGTTTACAGGCGGCAATTTACGACATGTTCAATATTCTTCAACCTTTAATCGCTCTCCCGTACAGGGCAGTCGCAAGTTCGTTCACATTCGCGAGGGGGTGATGAACACCAAGGGCGAACTTCCGCCCCACGCAACCTTAAGGGGTACCCGGCTTTCCCACCAGCACTTCCAACGCCGCCTTTGTAGTTTGTTCAACTCCACAACGGGCTTAGCATTTTTCAGGTACGAAATGTACTTTTCACCAATACTTTTTCTGGTGAGTTCCTTTTGCGTAAGTCCAACTAATTTTCCTTTTCCTAACTTACCCACTTCACCGAACGCAACCCGTGCAGCCCCGCCACCTCCACAACGCCACCTTCCAAACCGAACTGGACCGCCTAAACCCGGCCCAACGCGCCGCCGTAGAAAAAATCGACGGCCCGGTAATGGTACTGGCCGGCCCCGGCACGGGTAAGACCCACCTGCTGGCCGCCCGCATCGGCAATATCCTGAGCGAGACGGATACGGGCGCCCACAATATCCTCTGCCTCACCTTCACCGAGGCGGGGGTGAAGGCGATGCGCGAGCGGTTGCTCAAATTTATCGGGCCGGAGGCGCACCGGATCGGGATTTACACCTTTCACGGCTTTTGCAGCAATCTCATTCAGCAGAATTTGCAGTATTTCGGCAAGCCTGACCTGGAACCGCTCGGCGAGCTGGAGCAGATTCGCGTCGTCCGGGCTTTACTCGACGGGCTGGAGCAGGAAACGCCCCTGCGCCAGGGCTACCACGACCCCTACTTTTACGAGCCCCACCTGAAGCATCTCTTCTCCGCCATCAAAGCGGAGGGCTGGGAGATCGACGATATGGCGCAGAAGATCGATCGTTACGTAGCCGAACTGCCCACCCACCCTGAGTTCACCTATAAGCGCAACTCCGGCCCCAATAAGAAGGGCGCCCCAAAACAGGGGTCGATCACTGAGGAACTTCTGCGCATGAAACGCCTCCGCGCCGCCATCCACCTCTTCCCCGCTTACCAAAACGCGTTGCGTCTGGAACGCCGCTACGACTACGGCGACATGATCGGCTGGGTGCTGAGAGCCTTTAACGACTTCCCGAGCCTGCTGCGGGCGTACCAGGAGCGCTACCAGTACGTACTCGTAGATGAGTTCCAGGATACGAACGGATCTCAGGATGCCATCGTTCGCAGCCTCATTGACTACTGGGAGCGGCCCAACATCTTCATCGTGGGGGACGACGACCAGGCGATCTATGAGTTCCAGGGAGCCCGCCTGCGCGCCATGACCGATTTCTTCCAGCGCTACGACGATGTGAAACTGGTAACGCTGACCGAAAACTACCGCAGCCGCCAGGAGATCCTCGATGCAGCCTCCACCCTGATCGCCAAAAACGACCTCCGCATCGGGAACAAGCTGCCGGAGCTGGCGGTGGAAAAGATCTTGGTGGCGAGCAATCCGGATTACGCGCCCCCACCAATCCCGAAGGGATCAAATTTTCGTAACCCCGGCCAGAGCCAGCCGCGAAGCGATGGGCGGAGTCCGGGGATCTCACAGCCGCGAAGCGACGAGCAGAGTCCGGGGACTTCCCCGACTCCGCCACCTTCCTCTGCACCTGCGGCCGCGCCCAAAAAAACACCTCCAACGGGCGGCAGCCAACTCGAAAACCGAGCACCTGTCCGCGTCCTCTCCTTCCCCGACCAAACCCAGGAAACCGGCTACCTGATCAACCAACTGCGCACCTGGCACGCCACCGGCACGCCCTGGTCCGAAATGGCCGTCATCTACGCCAAACACGGCCAGGCCGCCGAGCTGCGCCACCTCCTGGAACGCGCCGACATCCCCTACCGCAGCAAGCGCCGCCCCGACGTTCTTAAAGGCCGCCCCGTGCGCCAGCTGCTCGATCTGCTGCACTACCTGCAGGCCGAACACGACCGCCCCGGCACCGGTGAGTACCTGCTCTTTCGCGTCCTTCACTTCCGCTGTTTCGGCCTCTGGCCCCACGACCTGGCCCGGATGAACCGCGCCCGCCTTGCCACTTCCTCTCTTGAACATTTACCCCCTTTGGGGGCCGGGGGGATAACCACCTGGCGCGATTTTCTCCAACTCCCCAAACGCTGGCCCGCCGACCTGCGCGACGGCGACGCCATCCAGCTCACCGCCGACTGGCTCGAAGACATGATCGGCGAGGTCGACCTCTACCCGCTGACCGAATACGTCGAGCGTGCCATGAACGGCTCGGGCCTGCTCCCCAACGTACTGCGCCACCCCAACCGCGCCGAACTGCTGCAACACCTCGCCACCTTCGCCGATTTCACCGTCGCCGAAGTTGCCCGCCGACCCCGCATCACGCTCGGCGACCTGCTGGAAACGCTGCGGCAGATGGACGAAAACCGCATCCAACTCCCCCTCCGTTCTCACCTCGACCAAGCCGAGGCCGTTTTACTCGTAACCGCCCACAGCGCCAAGGGGCTTGAGTTCGACAAAGTGTGGATGCTCGACTGCGCCGAGCCCAAATGGGGCCAACCCGGCGGCGGCCGCAAAAACCAGTTTAAACTTCCCGACACGCTCACCTATACCGGTGCCGCTAACGAGGAGGAAGCACGTCGTCGTCTCTTTTTCGTGGCGCTGACGCGGGCGAAGATCGAGGTCGTGATGTCCGTTGCGGACCTGAACGAAAAAGGCAAAGCTCAGCAACGCGTCTCTTTCATCGACGAACTGGTCTCCGACGCCGGGCTGAAGATCGAAGCCGGCGGCCTCTCCGCCCGGCAGACCGAAGCGACCGCTGAATTACAATTACAACCAACCGACCCGACCCGCCTTCCGGGCCTCGAAGCCGCCGCCATCGCCGAGTTGCTTAAAGACTTTCGACTCAGCGTGAGTGCTCTGTACGGCTACCTGAAATGCCCCACGGCTTTCTTCTACGAAAAGCTCCTTGGCGTACCCGACCTGGAGCGGGAACAGACCCTCTACGGCTCCGCCCTGCATGATGCGCTCGAAACCTACTTCCTGCGCATGAAGCGCGATACCTCAAGCATCTTCCCCAGCAGGGAAGAACTGCTTTACAATTTTGAGTCCGCCCTCGGCAGACGGCGCGGATTGCTCACGCCCGCAGGCTTCCGCAACCGTATGCGCCAGGGCCGGCTGGAACTAGCCATTTACTACGACACTTACCGCAATAGCTGGACGTCAGACGTGGACGTGGAGATGTTAATCCGCAACACCGAGGTGGACGGTATCCCACTGGTGGGCATGATCGACCGGGTAGACGTACTGAGCGACGCCTGGGTGCGGGTGGTGGACTATAAAACGAGCGGCTCAGGCAAGAGCTCGCTAGCCCCCAAGATCAAAGGCCCGACCAAGTCGAAGCCCCATGGCGGCACCTACTGGCGGCAGCTCAACTTCTACAAATTGCTTTACGACAATCGCCCGGGAAACATTCGACGGGTGAAGGAGGGAAAAATCAGTTTTCTTTTGGTGAATCCGGAAGGGAAGCAGCCCGAGGTCGGCGTAAGCATGGGGCCGAAAGACCAGGATGCTTTACGGACCATCATGCGGGAAGCGTGGGAAGGCATCCAGGCGCAGAACTTCACCGGCTGTGGCGAGGACGATTGTGACTGGTGCCGCTTTGTGGCGGATTTACGGGAGGACGCTCCGCTGGAGCGGGAGGACGAGGTGGATGACTGGACATAGGAGTAATCATTTGACTTCCCACTCAGCTAAGATTTCTTTAGGTGAGACAATTCTTATTGCTGATGTTGGAAAGCTTCTTTTATCTCTGGTCAATAACTAGTCTGCGCGCCATGCTTCCGCCATTCGCAAAATTATCGCGTCTTCCAGCTCATTTGGCATAGCGGTGCTTGAGGTCATTTCAATCGGGATAGTCCTTTTATATTTCGTAAAAAGCGTGCGGAAAACAGTTGGGACTAACACCGCAAACTATGTCTCTGTGGGCGGCAAGCGTAATAATTTCCCAAGCGGGATAATAGAAAGGTTCACGTCTCTTTGATAATCAAAGAATACGTTTACATCCAAAAATACTCTTTTCATGCTTCCTTTTGTTGTAAGTATTCCTTGTCCTTATTCTCGTAATAGTCCGTATAATCGCGCTTCAAGTCATAATCATCCGAAAGTCGCTTGCGGGGAGGAAATAGTGCTCCAAGTTTAGCGTCTGGTTCTATGGTAAACTTGTGTTCGGTAGTTTTTTTGGTGATTTCAAGAATGTACTCTTCAAAGAACCTGGAAAAACTCACTCCTTGCTCACGGGCAAGAATTTTACCAAGCGTAATTATCTCCTCATTAAGGCTGAGTGTCAGTTTCTTTTTTTGACTTCTTAACTTTTCGATCTTTTGACGTTGTGGTAGCGGTCATCACATATTTATTATACGTATAACAACGCAAGTGTACGTACAAAAGATTCAACGGAAATATTCCGCAACCTTCCCCTTTCTCCTTTGCTGGTTTTTAATTTGTATCCCGCATCCTGCGCGCCGCCGCCCTACGCTATGCCATTAAAGCAAGCCTCGGATGGACTTAGCCCGGTAGCTGAAAAGCAAATATTCCGCTCGGTTCGTTACCCGACTGCACGAAATTGGCTTGCCTCAAACCAAAGCCCGCCCGCCAACCGTTCCCCTTACCGTGACCGGATGGAAAACGTGGACTTGGATCTTGCCGCTGTTGCTGGGGGCAGCGGGTAGCCTTTTGGCCCAGACCTCTCCGTCGTCAACCCTTCGCGACAAAATCGTGGCCGTAAACCCCGCCGGTCAAATGATCGATAGCCTGACCGTAGCTCCGGGCAGCGTGGTGATCATGCCGGCAACGGCTCATCGGGTTACGGGTCGGTTTCTGCGCTGGGTAGCAACGGAACTGCCCGATTCGGTACGTATTCGCTACCGCGTTCTCCCCTTCGCCCTCGACGCGACGGTTCGGCTGCTCGATAGCTCGCGGTTAATTCAGGAGGAGGCGGGGCTCGTCATCGGCGGTTACGATGATTACGCGCGCTCCGGCCTGCTCGACAACGACGGCAAGGTGCAGACCAACGGCAGTTTCAGCCGCGCCATCAGCTTCGGCAACCGACAGGACCTCGTGCTCAACTCTGCCTTCAACCTGCAGATGAACGGCGAGCTCGGCAACGGTATCGAAGTCTCGGCCGCCATCACAGACGAAAGCCTCCCCGTGCAGCCCGAAGGCACGACGCAGCAACTGCGGGAGTTCGACAAGATCTTTATCCAGTTGCGCAAAAACCGCACCCAGCTCACGGCCGGCGACTACGAACTGCGCAACCCGGACGGCTACTTCCTGCGCTACTTTAAAAAGCTGGAGGGGGCAACCTTTACAACCGTTTTGGGCGGGGACGCAGGTGCGAAAAAGGTTGAAGAGCAAAATTTTCCTCTGCCGGTACCGAATGGACTAAACCAGCGTGCTCCCGGATTCCGTAGGTCGCAGAGCGTCGTGCGAAATCCGGGAGGGGCAGCGCAACTGACCTCGACCGCCTCCATTGCCGTAGCCCGCGGCCAGTTCACCCGCCAGCAAATCCAACCCGTGGAAGGTAACCAGGGCCCCTACAAACTGATCGGCAACGGCGGGCAGCGCTTCCTTATCATCCTGGCCGGTACCGAGCGCATCTTCCTCGACGGGCAGCTCCTGGTGCGCGGTCTTGACGGCGACTACGTGATTGACTACAACCTCGCCGAGATCACTTTCACCACCCGCCGCCTCATCACCCGCGATAGCCGCATCACCGCCGAATACGAATTCTCCGACCAGCGCTACCTGCGTACCCTCGCTACCGGCGGTACCCGCTACGACGTTGGCCGCTTCAGCGCCTACCTCAACGCATATACCCAGCAGGACAGCCGCACCGCTACCGGCGACCTCGAACTGACCCCCAACCAGCGCGAACAACTGGCCGCTTTTGGCGACGCCCGGGGCGGTATTCCCGTGCTCAGTCTCGACACCCTAAACGGTCGCGCCGAGCAGCGGGCCACTTACCTGCGTCTCGACACGACCTATCTCTGCGCGGGCCGTACCGTCGACACCGTTTTCCTGCGCAGTTCCACGGCGGGGCGCTTCGTGGCCACCTTCACCGAGCGTGGTCCTGGCGGCGGAGAGTACGCCTTGGATACCGACCGGCCCGCCAACGAGCGCGTCTTCCGCTACGTTGGCTCCGACCCGGAAACCTGTATCCCACTCGGCGACTTCGCCCCCGTCGTCGACCTCGTTGCCCCCGAACAGCAACAACTTATCGCTCTGGGTGGCGAATACCGTTTCAAGGGCGAAGGCGGTCTTCGCATCGAAGGTTCCCGCAGTAAACTCGACCTCAACCGATTCAGCCGGGAGGACGCCGCGGACGACAACGGTCATGCCCTGCGCTTCGACGCCGACCGGACGCTGCCCCTCGGCCCCGACTCCACCGACTGGCGAATCACCGGGCGCAGCCACCTGGAGTTTGTGGAACAAAGCTTCAACGCCATCAATCCCTACCGTAGTCCGGAGTTCTTCCGTAACTGGAACCTGAGCAACCGCCTGGGCACGAGCCGGCCCCAACGCGAGAACGAACTGATCGTCGGGGCCGGGCTGGGATTGGTCAGAGACCGGGTGGGGTGGTTTGAATATAATTTCGAGCAGTTCACCCGGGGGGATAGTTACACCGGTAACCGCCACGCCGCAACCCTGCGGATCCGGACGGAGAACTGGCGCGTAGAGGGCAACGTCAGCGTGCTCGACAGCCGTGACGAGGTAACCGACGGCAGCTTCCGCCGGCCTGGTTTGAGCATCAGTAAGATCTTTCCTAAACTCGGTGGCTGGGCGCTGGAGTCGAGTTATAAGGGCGAACGCTCCGTTCGCCGGGGTATTGGAGCGGATACCCTCTCGCCGTTTTCCTTCCAATTCGACCGCTACACCGTCGGTATCGCCTCGCCCGTCAACGATGCTTACCGCTTCAAGCTCAGCGCCAACCAGCGCACCGACCAACTGCCGAAGGGCGACGAGTTGATGATCTCCACCGAAGCGCGTGAGATCACCGCCGACGGCAACTACACGGCCAGCAAGAACGTTCAGTTCGGCGGTAACTTCACCTTCCGGGACCTTACCATCGCCGACCGGGAACTGGTGAACGATACCCCCAACCGCACCTTTCTCGGTCGTCTTGATATGAACACCAACGCCCTTAACCGTGCCTTGACCACCAAAACCACCTACCAGGTAGGCAGCGGCCAGGAGCCCCGGGTCGACTTTCAGTACATCTTCGTCGGGGCCGGGCAGGGGCAATACATCTGGCAAGACAGTCTGTACAACAACGATGGGCGCATCCAGCCCAACGAGATGGAGATCGCTCCGTTTGCGGACATCGGCGACTACATCCGGGTATCCGTTTTCAGCAATGATTTCATCCGGACCGATAACGTTGCCATCAACCAGAGTTTCAAGTGGCGTCCCGTTCAACTCTGGCGGGATGCTAAGGGCGTGAAGCGGTTCTTGCGCAAATTTTTCCTGAACACCAGTATGATCATTGACCGTAAAACGCGGGGAGCACCGGACATACAGTCGTGGAACCCCTTCCAGCTCGGGGTGGCGGATTCCAGTCTGGTGGCCCTCAACGTGCAGCGTCGTCACGGCTTGTTCTTCAACCAGGCTAACCCGAAGTACGACGTTCAGCTTAGCAATGCCGACCGCCGCACCCGGCGGGTACTCACTACCGGCTACGAGAGCAACCGGACCCGGGAGTGGGAACTACGCTTCACTTACCGGCCCAACGACCAGCTTTCACTGGCCGCCGCCGGTACCACGGGGCAGCGCGCCGCCGACTCGGAATTTTTCAACAACAAAGACTTCAGCATTGATTTTAATCGCCTGGAGCCCAGCGTCAACTGGCAGCCGGGAGACTTCCGTTTCGTCACCCGGCTTACCGTTGGCCAGGAGACCAATATCCTCGACGGAGGCGGGAAAGAAAAGACAGACCGGCTGGAAATGGATCTGGAGAGCAACTATAAAAACTGGCTCACCGCCCGCTTTCGCTGGGTGGATATTGCCTTCGAGGGCGACTCGCGCAGCCCGGTGGGTTACGCGTTGCTGCAAGGCTTACAACCCGGCCGTAACCTGCTCTGGAACGTCGGGGCTACGCGGCAACTGGGGCAGTATTTGCAACTGACGCTGAGCTACGAAGGGCGGCAGACAGGGGAAGCCAAGACGGTGCACGTGGGGCGGGCGCAGGTGCAGGCATTTTTCTGATGGTGCTTCGGCGGGCGGGCTGACTCGCCACCGGGACGCTAACAACAACCGGGAGTAGTGATAGCTCTGAAAAGCCCTAAATTAGCGGTATGCACTTTCGCCGGTTCCTTCCCTGCTTTTTATTCCTTTTCTTTGCATCCTGCGGCCCCGCCCGGGAAAACAAAGGGGAAAAGGAGAACAGGGTGAAAGCGGAACTCCGCATAGAGCAAACGAGCGATTACCTTCGCATCATGCGGGGGAATAAACCGGTACTGAACTACTGGCTGACCCCACAACTTCCCGAAGGGCTACCGCAATACTATACGCGGAGTGGTTTCATTCATCCGGTTTACAGTTCATCCGGCCGGATCGTCACGGATGATTTCCCCGTCGGCTACGCCCACCAGCATGGCTTCTTCTCCGCCTGGACAAACACCACCTTTCGGAACAGTTTTATCGATTTCTGGAACACCCACAAGGAACTGGCGACGGTTGCCCACGTTGAGATGCTCGAAACGCAGCGACAAGATGGCTTCGTCGGCTTCAAGGCAAGATTGCAACAAAGCAGCCTGAAATTCGGAAAAATACTACGGGAAGACTTGACCATCCGGGTCCACAACCGCAGCGACGTCTTCGTTTGGGACGTCCGCAGCGATCAGACCAACGTAACCCGAGATACTCTCTTCCTCAATAAACACCTTTACGGCGGCCTCGGCATCCGGGGCAGCAAGCACTGGAACGCGAAGGATGCTACCAATTACCTCAGCCCCGCCAACTTTCTGACCAGCGACGGCCTCACGCGCGACTCCGCCAACCACACCCACCCGGAGTGGACGGCGATCTACGGCGACCTGCCCACCGGGAAAGCGGGGATGGCCGTGATTCCCCACCCCGAAAACTTCCGCTGGCCGGTGGCGGTGCGGGTGCATCCGGACCTGCCTTATTTCTCGGTTTCGCCGGTAACGGAGGAAGGTTTTTTCATTGCTCCGGGGGAGACTTACCTGACGCGGTACCGGGTGGTGGTTTTTGACGGGGAGGTGCCGGAAGGTTTAATAAATTCTTCAGGGTGGAAAGAATAAAACCAAAATCAGGATGACTGAACTTCACGACGATTTGCTCGATGCACCAATTCCCGCTACGCAACGCTTTCCGATTTGGGCGGTATTTGGGCGGTGGGGATTACTGGTACGATAGCCAGTACACTGCTTAGATTCAAGTATCTGGGCTTTTTTCATCCGAACATTAGAATAGGTGACGTGCTCAGCATTTCTTCCTGGTTAATTACCATCGGTCGTGCTTCCGCGCTTACCTTGCTTTTTGGAGTAGTACTGACGGTAATTTCGTAAAAAAAACCGCAGTACGTTTCGTTAGTGGTTGATTGGGTTAGGTTCTGGGCTTTTGCTAATCCTACTTTTTTGCGGTTGGCTCTACTTACTACGTGGATTTCACGCGGGACTAGCGTAGTCAACTTAGGGATTAAAGGCGTTAATCCTTTCAGCAAGTAAACCCCTACGTGCCTCCGTAGGGCGCAGTACGCTTTTACTCGGTGAGAGTGTTCGATGGTCAACGCTTTCGGAGAGAGCTGGTTCCGGCTAGCTGCCGGAGGCAGCGGCGGCCGACTGCCCGTACCACGTTGCAAAATCCTTTGCGAAATAGCTGATGATCACACTTGCTCCGGCCCTGCGAATGGAGAGTAGCGCCTCACTGGCCGCCGACTGATAATCGAGCCAGCCGCGCTCGGCGGCGGCCAGCAGCATCGCGCATTCACCGGAGACGTGGTAGGCGGCGATGGGGAGGTGGTGGGCGTCGGTGAGTTCGCGGATGACGTCAAGGTAGTTGATGGCGGGTTTAACCATTAAGTAGTCGGCACCCTCGGCGGCATCGAGGGCGGCTTCGCGGAGGGCCTCGCGGCGGTTGGCCGGGTCCATCTGGTAGGTCTTCTTATCGGAAGGGACGTCCTTTAGCTGGCGGGGCGCGGAGTCGAGCGCGTCGCGGAAGGGGCCGTAGAAGGCGCTGGCGTACTTGGCGCAGTAGCTCATGATGGAAGTGTCCGTAAAGCCTTCCCGGTCGAGCGCGCGGCGGATGGATTCGATGCGCCCGTCCATCATTTCACTGGGGCCGATGATGTCGAAACCGGCGCGGGCCTGGGCTATGGCCATGGCGTCGACGAGGGGCAGCGTCTGGTCGTTGTCGATCTTGCCGTCGACGACGAGGCCGTCGTGGCCGTCGGTGCTGTAAGGGTCGAGAGCAACGTCGGAGATCAGGCAGATGTCGGCAAATTCGGTTTTCAGGCGGGTGGCGGCGTGGAGGTAGAAATTGTCTTCGCTGGTGGCGTAGGTGCCGGTTTTGTCTTTATGCTCTTCGGGTACGGCGGGGAACATGATGAAGCTGTAGATGCCCAGTTTCCGGCAAGCGGCCACTTCCTTGACGACCTCTTCAATGCCGAGGCGGAAGGTACCGGGCAGGCTGACGATCGGCAGGCGCGCCTTGGGGTCGGGCATCAGGAAGATGGGCTGCACGAGGTGGTCGGGGGTGAGCTCGGTTTCGCGGATTTGGGCGCGGATGGCGGCGGACTGGCGGTTGCGGCGGGGACGGCTTAGCATGGTCTTTTGATTCGTTGGTCTTTTGGTCTTTTAGGGCTGCCGCACGTGGATGCTCCGTGAAATAGTGCGGTATTACTAAAAGGGGTGGCAAAGGTAGGGTAGGCGGGTGGAGCTTAGGTCATGGGGATGGCTTATTCGCAGGACAATCGCAAGGTTGGGCTTACTACGGCTTAAAGCCGCAGCCTGGGATTTGAAGTCCTTCGGACTAAGCGGACGTTGCGACGCTCCTGGGCTTATTCGGGCTTCGTCCTTTCGGAGTTCGGAGCTCATGAGCGCGATTGCGCGGTTCGTGATGATCACCTCAATATAAAATCCCTATGTTGCCCTTATTACTCCTCATGATTTATAAACTTAAAGCATTTCAACTTCAATTGGTTAGTCTTGTAAGCACTGGAAGTATGGAATGAGGGAGGAGTCAACGCAAATACACTGTCTACAATACCCTTCCATTTTTGCTCGTCTTCGGCCGCAATACGTAGCCATGCGTCAGGTTTTTTGGGCGAGCTGATGTAGTTCACGTCCGTGTTTAAATGACGTGAGGATATGACTGGAACCATACTTAATGATATAAACAAAGTCGTACTCCCCGTTGATGTCCTGATGCGACAGGTAGCGCTCGCTTTTCCGTTTGTTTTCGTCCATAAAAATAACAAGTTGTCGGACTTCGTGTGGGGAGAGTGTTCGTTTTTCCTGCCTTCCCGGCGTTTTTGAATTCGAATACCGTTTTCTGATCAAGTTGTTTCTTAGTGATTTCCCCTTCGACTTCACTGCCATCGGCAAACTCAACGATAGCTATGGATTTCTGACCAAAAACCATGAAGGATTGAGTAATCAAGAGAAAAAACAGAAAGAACCGGTTGGCCGGGCGGATGGCAACTTTTCGACAAGCATACCGTGGTTTAGAGTTTATATCACAATCATTATGATTGAAACAAAAGGACTGATGAGGAAACAAAATTACGATTCTAAAACATTTAAAGGAGTAGGTGTTCAGAAAGTAAATCCTACAACCGTCGTATATTTCCCTCTCGACACGCCCAACCAACCATTCATGAGACAACCGTACCTGACCTTCCTTGCCCTTCTAACCCTCCTCTGCACCTGCGTCCCCGCCCAAATGAGCGCGCAGATCGACCTGAAGCACTGGGACGCCCTCGCCCCCCGCAACATCGGCCCCGCCGGCATGAGCGGCCGCGTGACCGCCATCGACGTGAACCCCACCGATCGCGACCACATCTACGTAGGCACGGCCAGCGGCGGCGTGTGGATGAGCAAGAACGGCGGCATCAGCTTCGAGCCGATCTTCGACGACCAGAAGTACCTCGGCATCGGTGCCGTCGCCGTTTCCGACGCTAACCCGAACATCATTTGGGTCGGTACCGGCGAGGGCAACCCCCGCAACTCGGCCAACTACGGCGGCGGTATTTATAAGAGCCTCGACGGCGGAAAGAACTGGCAATTCATGGGCCTGGAGGCCACCCGTCACATTCACCGCGTGATCGTTCACCCCACGAATCCGGACGTCGTCTATGTCGGCGCAATGGGCAATATGTGGTACCCGAACGAGGAGCGCGGCGTTTACAAAACGACCGACGGCGGTAAGACCTGGAAGAAGATTTTGTATGTCAATGACGGCACCGGCATCGCCGAAATGGTGCTGGACCCCAGCAACCCCAATAAGCTCATCGCCGCCACCTGGACGTTCGACCGCGACCCCGACTACTTCAACTCCGGCGGCCCCGGCTCCGGCATCTGGGTGACGCACGACGGCGGCGACAACTGGGAACGCCGCACCGCCAAAGACGGCCTGCCGAAGGGCGACCTCGGCCGCATCGGCCTGGCCATCGCGGCCGGCAAGCCGAACGTTGTCTACGCCCTTGTCGAGGCCAAGGTCAACGGCCTCTACAAATCAACCGACGGCGGCGCGAACTGGAAGTTGGTGAGCGAAAAGAACATCGGCAACCGGCCGTTCTACTACGCGGAACTTTACGTCGACCCCCAGAACGAGAACCGCATTTACAACGTCTTCACCTACCTCTCGAAGAGCGAGGACGGCGGCAAATCTTTTCGCCAGATCGCCGACTACGGCAACGGCGTTCACCCGGACCACCACGCCTTCTGGATCGACCCCAACGACCCGGAATACGTCATCGACGGCAACGACGGCGGCCTCAACATCAGCCACGACGGCGGCGAAACCTGGCGCTTCGCGGCCAACCTGCCGCTGGCCCAGCTCTACCACATCAACTACGACATGAGCTTCCCCTACAACGTCGGCGGCGGCATGCAGGACAACGGCAGCTGGGTCGGCCCCAGCCAGGGCCTCAAATCCGGCGGCATCACCGACGCCGACTGGCAGGAGGTCTACTTCGGCGACGGCTTCGACCTGATCTTCAAGCCCGGTAACGCCAACATGGTCTACGCCGCCAGCCAGGGCGGTGCCCTCGGCCGCGTCAACCGGCGCACCGGCAAGACGGTCGGCATCAAGCCCGTTCACCCGGACGGCACCTTCCTGCGCTTCAACTGGAACGCCCCGATCGCGCAGAGCGATGAGAGCGACTGCACCATCTACATGGGCAGCCAGTTCGTCCACAAAAGCACCGACTGCGGTGACCACTGGACGATCATCAGCCCCGACCTGACCACCAACGATACGGCCCGCCAACGCTCCATGATCAGCGGCGGCCTGACCATCGACGCGACCCAGGCGGAGAACCACACGACGCTACTGGCCATCGTGCCGAACCACAACGAATTCATGCAGCCGCAGGGCCTTTGGGTCAGTTCCGACGACGGGCGGCTGCACTTCAGCCCGGACGACGGCGAGACGTGGAACGACCTGACGGGGAACCTGCCCGGGATGAAGGAGGGTAGTTGGATTCCGTATATCGAGGCGTCGGTTCATGACCCGGCGGAAGCGTGGGTGATCGTTAATGACTTTCGCCGGGGGGACACGCGGCCCATGGTATTCCACACCAGCAACTACGGCCAGACCTTCACGAAGGTCGTCGACGAAAACAAGGTGAGCGGCCACGCCTTGGCCATCGTGCAGGACCCAGTGGAACCCAACCTCCTCTTCCTCGGCACCGATCAGGGCCTGTGGATCAGCTTCGACAAGGGCGAGACGTACACGCACTACAATGAGACCTACCCCGGCGTGAGCACGCGCGACATGAAGATTCACCCCCGCGAGCACGACCTCATCATCGGCACCTTCGGTCGGGCGGTCTGGATTCTCGACGATATCCGTCCGTTCCGCGCGATCGCGCAGCGGGGCACCGAGATGCTGCAGGACAGTTTCGCCGTCTTCCCAGCGCCCGACGCGTACCAATGGGAGACGCGCTCTTACCAGGGCGTACGCTTCTACGCGCAGGGCCAGTTTCAGGGCGAGGATCGCCAACGCGGTGCGATGTTTACCTACTGGGTGCTGCCGGAAGAAGGCAAAGGCAAAAAGAAGAAAGGGATGAAGGGCGATGAGGGCGCGGCCGCGGGTGCAAAGGCGGTTGAAAAGGAGCAGGGTCCGGACGTGAGCCGGATGCTCCGCTACTCCACCGTAGAAGACATCCCTGGGCGGGAGAACGCCCGGGGCGGCATGCCCGAAAATCCTGCCGCCTCCACCGACGACGAAGACCCCAACCCACCGGCCAAGAACAAAAAGAAGGTCAAGATCCAGGTAGTAGACGTCCAGAGCGGAGACACCATCCGCACCTACACCGAAACCCCGGTCTACGGCATGAACCGCTCCAGCTGGAACCTGCGGCGCGACGGCATCGGCTTCCCCAGCCGCCGCGAGCGCAAGCCCGACGCCGATACTCCCAGCGGGTCTTCCGTAGTACCCGGCGTCTACGAACTGATCCTGACCTTGGGCAACCACGTCGACAAGACCATGGTCTCCGTTCACCAGGATCCCCGCGAAACCAAGGCCACCGGCAACCCCTTCGCCCAGCGCGACGCCCTCCAGGCCGAGATGGACACTACCGTCGTTCGCCTCACCGAATCCTGGACCGACCTCCAGGAAGCCGGCAAAGCCATCAAGCGCGTCGAAGGCCTCCTGAAAGACGCGCCCAAAGCCGTGAAGGATTCCCTTACCGCCGACATCGAAGACCTGAAGAAGGCCATTGCTGAGATCGAGGAGATTTACACCGAGAAGGAAGGCCTCAAGGGCATCCAGCGTAACCCTACTAATTTGCGGGCTAAGATGTTTTCTGCGCGGCGGTACATCGGGCAGGTGGAGGGTAAGCCTACTCAGATGGCGGAGGTGACGCTGAGGCGGTTTAAGGAAGGGGTGGAAGCGTTCGGCGACAAAGTAAATGTATTCATGACCGAGGATTTTGCTACGTTCCGGGAAGCGGTGCGGGAGGCGGAGCTGAGTTTATTCGGAAAGTTGTAACTGTGGTCACCCGGTCCTGTTGAGTGGTTCAAATATTGCCGGCCGAAAGGTTGGGTAACCAACCCTGTACAAATACTAATTCGTGAATATTAAAGGCAAGGAAGCAAACACTTACGACGCCATCGTGATCGGCACCGGCATCAGTGGTGGCTGGGCCGCTATGGAGCTCTGCCGCGGGGGGCTGAAAACACTTGTCCTAGAGCGCGGCCCCGAACTGATGCACGGTGATTACCCCACGGCCAATCTTGACGTATGGGAGCTGCCCAACAATGACCAGTTCACTTTGGCGGAAAAAGAAAAACACTACCCTAAGCTCAGCCGAAAAGGCTACATCACCAAGCCGAGCGCTGCCCTGTTTTTTTGCAAGGACGACGAGTATCCCTACACCGAGAAACGAAAATTCGACTGGTTCCGCGGTTACCATACCGGTGGTCGCAGCGTGATGTGGGGAAGGCAGTGCTACCGCCTCAGCGACCTTGACTTCGAGGCCAACGCGAAGGAAGGCATCGCCATCGACTGGCCGATCCGTTACCGGGACCTGGCTCCGTGGTACGATCACGTCTCCCGTTTCGTGGGCATCTCCGGGCGGAAGGAACAATTGGACCACCTGCCCGACGGCCCCTTCCTGCCCGGTATTCCGATGAACTGCGTTGAAGAGGTATTTCGCGACGCGGTCCACGAAAAGTTTCCCAACCGCCGGGTTACCCCGGCCCGCGTAGCCCACCTGACGGCTTACGACCCTAAAGTGCACCTGGGTCAGCGGGGGCGCTGCCAGTACCGGAACCGGTGCAACCGGGGCTGCCCCTTCGGGGGATATTTCAGCAGCGTTTCCAGCACCTTACCCGTGGCGGCCGAGACGGGAAACATGACCATCGTACACAACGCCGCCGTGCGGGAGGTGATTTACGACGCCGGTAAGAAACGCGCGGCCGGGGTCCGCGTTCGCCGGAGCGATACGGGCGACGACGTGGAGTTTTTCAGCCGGGGCGTGGTTTTTCTCAACGCCTCTACGCTCAACTCCGCCGCAATTCTGCTGGCCAGCAAATCCGACGCCCAGCCCAATGGTCTGGGTAACGACCACGACCTGGTGGGCCGCCACATCATGGACCACCACCACCGCACGGGGGCTTTCGGTGATTTCGAAGGCTTCGAAGACAAGGTGGTGAAGGGACGCAACCCCGGCAGCCTCTACATTCCCCGCTTCGTGAATCTGGGAAAGGACACCAAGCGCGACTACCTGCGGGGCTTCGGCTACCAGGGCGCGGGCGGCCGATCGGGCTGGCAGCACGCCGTGCGGGAGATGGCCGTGGCACCGGGGCCGGAGCTCAAGGAAGCCGTTACCAGGCCCGGTGGCTGGCAAATGGGCTTTACCGCCTTCGGAGAATCATTGCCCGACGAGAACAACCGCGTTACCCTCAACCATGACCTACTGGATAAAGACGGGCTGCCAACCCTGACGATGGACTGCGCCTTCGGCGAAAACGAACGCCTGATGCGCAAGGAGATGAAAACCTACGCAGCCGAAATGCTGGAGGCCGCCGGAGCTAAAAACGTACGGACGTACGAGCAGGAGGCTCATCCCGGCTTTTCAATCCATGAGATGGGCTCGGCGCGCATGGGGCACGACCCCAAAACAAGCGTACTGAACAAACACAACCAGGTATGGAAATGCCGCAATCTGTACGTCACCGACGGCTCGGCGATGACGAGCGGCGGCTGCGTGAACCCCTCCCTCACGTACATGGCCCTCACGGCGCGGGCGGTGGATCATGCGGTGGGGGCGCTGAACCGGCGGGATATTTAAAAGGTACGGCGTTCAGTAGCCGGGTTTCGGGTGCCGGGGTGCCCATCAAAAGAACATTCATTGCACCAGCGGCCGCGCCCAAAACATCGTCATATGATTAAGTCATCAATGTTTCCGTTTCTGCTCGTACTACTCGCCGCCTGCCGAACTGCTGCTCCGCCTAAAACCATCCGCCTGCCCCCCGCGCTGCGGGAGGCTTCCGGACTCAGCATCCACGGTGAAGAGTTCACCTGGCACAACGACAGTGGCGACGGTCCGTACCTTTACACCACAAACGCTGCGGGGGAATTACTATACCGGGACACCCTCGCCGCCGGCGCAGTCGACTACGAAGACCTGACGCGAGACGCCGCCGGACGCTTTTACCTGGGCGACTTCGGCAATAATACGGGCAGGCGGACCACCATGCAGATATACCGCTACGCCCCCGCCACCCGCAAGACCGATACCATCCACTTCACCTTCCCCGGCCAGGATGGTGGCGGCCGTGACCAGACGGGTAACCCGGACTGTGAAGCGGTAGTCTGGCACGGCGGAAACCTGCACTTGTTTACCAAAGACCAGCTTTTCGGTAAGGGCAGCTACTATACTTACCATTACCGCCTGCCGGCGCAACCGGGGCGGCACGAAGCCACCCTGATCGACAGTTTGTACCTGCCCCGCCGGGTGGTTACCGCCGCCGCCCTCGACACCGTGCGCCGCGAGCTGGTGCTGACGGCCTACAATTTTAAATTCCTGGCCGGATTCTGGCCCAGCGGTGCGGCGTCGCTAATCACGATCACTGATTACACAAAGGATCATTTTCTGCGCGGTCGGGTACACCGCCGCAACCTGAGTTGGGGCTGGCCCACCCAGTTCGAAGCCGTGGACTTCTATGACGAGCGTTGGCTTTACGTTGCCAGCGAGGGTACCCGGCTGCGCGATCACGCGGTAGGTAAGCGCAAAAGACGGCGCTGAATTTCAGGGCGGCGGCGCGCGGGTGCAGCGTAAGGTATTTCAGGGGCAATGTCGCCGGGCGCCGTACCACGGTTCCGATTGGACGAGAAAAAGCGACGTTTTAGCCGTCGGCTTTCGGCCGGGAAGGTGATTGTCCTGACAAGGACGGCTTGCGTATCTTGCGCGCCCAAACCGAAACATTTGCAACCTATGTCTAAGATTCGTGCCGCCATCACCGGTGTTCAGGGCTATTTGCCCGACTACGTACTCACCAACGAGGAACTGGCGACCATCGTTGATACCAACGACGAATGGATTACCTCCCGCACCGGGATAAAAACGCGGCACATTCTTAAGGGCGAAGACCAGGGCACTTCGGTAATGGTGACCGCCGCCCTGAAGGGACTCCTGGAAAAAACAGGTACCGACCCTCTGGACATCGACCTGGTGATCTGCGCCACGGTAACCGGTGATTCCATCTTTCCCGATACGGCCAACATCGCTACCTACAATACGGGGATGACCAATGCCTTTGGTTTCGATCTCAACGCGGCCTGCAGCGGTTTTCTGTACGCCCTTACCGTCGGGGCCAAGATGATCGAAGGAGGAACGCATAAAAAAGTCATCGTGGTCGGGGCGGATAAGATGTCTTCCATCATTGACTACACCGACCGCACCACCTGCGTTATTTTCGGCGACGGAGCCGGTGCGGTACTACTGGAACCGACCAGTGAAGAGGGCATCGGCATCATCGATTACCAGCACCACGGCGACGGTAGCGGAGAGAAGTACCTTTATCTCATCGCCGGAGGCTCCCGCAAACCCGCTACCGTAGACTCGGTAATGGCCCGTGAGCACTTTGTACGTCAAAACGGCCGGCCGGTTTTCAAAGCTGCTGTTTCCGGAATGAGCACCGTGGTAAAAAAAGTGATGGCTCGTAACAATCTCGACGCGGAATCTCTGGACTGGCTCGTACCGCACCAGGCCAACATCCGCATCATTCAGACGGTGAGTAAAATGGCTGATTTCCCTATTGAAAAGGTCATGGTCAATATCGAAAAATACGGAAATACCACTGCGGGTACCCTGCCACTTTGCCTGTGGGATTACGAAAGCCAGCTGAAGAAAGGCGATGACCTCGTGCTTACCGCTTTCGGCGGCGGATTCACCTGGGGAGCTTTATACCTGAGATGGGCCTACGACGGTGCCGCGGTGACCGGATAATCCGTCCTCCTTTTCTCCCTCTATTTCAGTCTGTTTTGCTTTGTACGAAAATCCTGTGAACACCTAACAGAAACCTCCCGTTAGGAAGACCAGGGGTAAATAATCATGTTTATCCCGGACAGAAATACTCAGCACCGTATACTCCATGAATCGGGAAAGCCTCAAAAAAAGTGGACTGCTCGAGCAGTACGTTCTCGGTCTCACCAACCGTGAGGAAACCCTTGTCGTTGAACGCGCCATGGAGGAAGATGCCGAGATTATGGAGGATTACCAGCAACTGCGCACTGAGCTAGACAGTTTTATCGGCGCCAACGGAATGTCGGCCCCGGACGATGGGCGAAAGAATCGTACTCCCCGTGACTTTGAAGAGTTGGATCACGAAATGGTCGTCGCCATGGCGAAGCGCAACCACTCGCTCCTGGCGTGGCGTTATGCCCTCGGTGCGGCCTGTCTTTTTCTGCTCTGCTTGTCCGGCTACCTGTTTCGGGTCAGTGAGAACAACCGCCACGATACGCTGACCGAGAAAGCGATCCATGCTCAGGACAACAACAATCACGACCAAGTGGTCAAAGAACTGGAAGCAAGGAACCATAAGTGGTCGGAGCTGAAAACCACCAAGGTACCCGCCGACAGCGGAACGGTGCTTGTTCATTTCCTCTCTGCTCAGCAATTGTTCCTGTTAGATCTTTCTCACCTCGCTCCCTTACCCCAGGGGGCTGATTACGTGCTCTACCTTGGCGATACCGGGCAAGACCCCGCGATGGTGATTCCCGCCGGGGAGGAGGTCGGTCTTCGGGAAGTGGCACTACACGATAAAGAACAGGTTATTTCTATTTTCCGACGTCCACATACCACCAGCAACTCTCCACCCGCTCCGGAGCATGGGCACGCAGTAGTTTCTTTTTCACTCGCGGAAAGTAACGGGCTTTAAAAATATGTTTGAACATATACCTGCTGATTTCAGACGACTTATTCCCCAGTCTCCTATTTCATATTGATCAAATTAAGGGATAAAAAACCCTCCTCATGAAGGCATTACACGCTCATTCGATGGTGCCGTGGTAATTTGGAATTTAGCAAATCAAAAAAATTTACCGTCAGGCTTGGTTTTATGGTTCTCAAGTGGGTTATTTACGTCCTATTCCATGAGCAACATTGTCCCTTTTCTTTCACTATAATCTACTTACCAATGACTATGTTGTACGCTTTTTTACTCGCTTGTGCCATCGGTGGCGGACTCAGTTTGTCTTCCGCTCTTTTTGATGGTGCCCGCCATTTTTAGAACTGGAAGTTTACGCTCGGATCGCTTAAGAGAACACGATAACTTATTGAACTGATTCGCGGGCAACCCGTCGAGTTATTTCAAAGCACTTCCCTCACACACAATTCGACCGCCCGGCACGACCGGGCGGTCGTTTTTATTTTCCGTGCAAGCGAAATCCTTTGCCGTATCTTTGGCCTTGCGCCATCCTCCAACTCTCCTTTGCAACCCCTTATTCCCCCCTTTATACAACAGCGCCTGCTGGCCGAAGAACTCTCGGGCGAGCTGACCGCGTTCACGATGAACATCGATCTCTCGGGGTTTACTCCGCTGACGGAGTCGTTGATGAAAGAAGGACCCGTCGGGGCGGAGCGGTTATCGGAGATCCTCAACGAAATTTTTGAACCCCTGGTTCGGCTGGTTTATTCGCGGGGCGGCTTTATCCCTTACTTTGCCGGAGACGCTTTTACGGCCGTCTTCCCCGGTGCACTGGACTGTCAGCACGCCATCCATTTGCTACACACCGCTGACATGACGCGTAAGATATTCCACCAGCGTGGTAACCAGTTTGGTGACAAATACACCATCGGCGTAAAGGCCGGTCTGGCCGCCGGCACCGTCGAGTACGGAATCGTAGGGAAAGAACTCCGCTCGTTTTATTTTCGGGGCAAGGCGGTGAAGCAAGCCGCCCTGTGTCAGATGCAGGCCGGAGAGCAAGACGTTGTAATCGACGAGGTGATGAACAGCCTGCTGGAGGACCAGGGCGTGGTGACCGAGGAATTATCGCACGGTGCCTACCGGGTAGCGGGTGATATCGTGGGAACGATGAATACCGTGGATTACCCGCCACTCGTGCTACCCGAAATAGATCCGGAAATTGCCAAGACGTTTCTGCCCTCGGAGGTGGTTCTCTATGATAAAAAGGGGGAGTTCCGAACCGTAGTTTCGGTGTTTCTGGCCTTCGACGAGGTGCGCAGCCACGATGACCTTAATGCGTTTGCTACGGTGGTACTTAATCAGGTAAATGATTTCGGAGGGTACTTCAAGGAGGTGGACTTCGGCGACAAAGGCTCTCTGATGGTTGTTTTTTTTGGCGCGCCCGTATCTTACGAGAACAACGCTGCGCGGGCCCTGGAATTCAGCCTAACGATCAAGGGAGAACTGGACGCAATGCGCGAGGAGCGACACCAGCATTTCCGCTATCGTTTCGGGCTGACCGTCGGTACCGCTTTCACCGGCTTCGTGGGGGGCAAGGAACGCCTACAGTATGCCTGCGTAGGTAACCGGGTCAACCTTGCCGCCCGGATAATGGGGTCGGCCGACTGGCACGATATTCTGGTGGATGAAGAGCTGGCCAAAGCCCCGCACTTCCGCTTTCAGCTTAAAGGAAATATTCAATATAAGGGCATTCAGGCTTCGGTCCCTACCTCTTCCCTCAACGGTCGCCGGCAATCTCTCGGGAAACCCAGTTATGGCGGCGATCTGATCGGTCGGGAAGAAGAGACAAAACAACTGATCGACTTTGCCCAGCCAATTTTCAGCGGCAAGAGCGCCGGCATCGCCTACGTACTCGGAGAGGCCGGCATCGGTAAAAGCCGGCTCACTCACGAAGTACACCGACGGCTAAATCAGAAAATGCCGATAAACTGGTTACTGGCCAGTTCCGATCAGATCCTGCGTAAGGCGTTCAACCCCTTCACCTACCTGCTGAACCGAATGTTTCGTCAGAGCATTGATCTGCCCGGAGCCCAAAACCAACGGCGCTTTCAGTTTCGGATAAATCAACTGAAACAAGATCTGCTTAAACTCGATCAGACCGATGCCGCCGCCGCCGTGATCAATGAACTGGAGCGTACCTCCTCCGTTCTTTCCGCCCAACTCGGCATCGCCCCGCCCAGATCTCTCTGGACTCAACTCGACGCTAAGGGACGCTACCAAAACACCATTGCCGCCATCGTTAACCTGATGGTAGCCGAATGCATGATCCAACCGACGGTGCTCGAACTGGAAGATATTCACTGGATCGATGACGACAGCCTGACGGTCGTCCGGGAGTTAATTCGTCAAACGGTCAACTTGCCGCTCCTCATCGTAGCCACCTCCAGGGCAGAAGACGACGGAACTTACCCCAGCCTACTGAAACCCGGAACATCGCTACGCCAGCTCCCCGTACTGAAAGTTGAGATAGCCGCTCTGGGTGAGGCCGCCGTCAGAGAAATGGCTGAGATCACCCTGGGGGCATCCATCGGAGACGACTGCCTCACCACCCTGCTACGCGCAACCAACAGTAACCCGTTTTATCTGGAGCAGGTACTGGAGTATTTCCGGGAGAACAATCTTTTGATCCCCGATGAAGAAGGGGTGCTCAACCTCAGCGACGAAAGCATAAAACTTTCCACCAGCATCACCTCCATCCTTACCTCCCGTATCGACCGCCTGTCGGTAATGGTGCGGGAAACCGTGAAGGCTGCCGCCGTGATCGGGCGGGAGTTTGACATCCCCGTATTGTCGGAAGTGATTCGCGAGGAATCCGGACTGGAGACCGCGGAAGAAGTAATGGTTATGCTACGGGAGCAAATCGAGGTGGCCGAAAAAGGGCAGATATGGAGCGCGATGAACGAACTGCGCTACATCTTCCGCCACAGTCTGCTGCGCGAAGCCGTGTACAGTATGCAACTGACCACGCGCCTGCAGCAACTGCACCTCCAGATTGCCCACGCCATTGAAAAACTATACGGAGAAAATATTGAAGAGCGCTACGTCGACCTGGCGTTTCATTATGAACAGGCCGGAGCGCCGGAAGAAACAATCGAGTACCTGGGCAAGGCGGCCAACTACGCCCGCGCCAATTTTCAGAACCAGCAGGCACTAGATCTGTACGGCCGACTGATCAAAAAATTTGCGACGCAATCCGACCGGGAAATAACCGTCAATACCCACATCAACCGCGCGAAGGTGCTGGAGATTGTTGGTCGGTGGGACGAAGCCCAAAAGGCTTACGAGGATGCGCAAAGACTCGCCAAATCCAGCCGGGACATTATTCTGCTGGGCCGTACCAACAACCACCTCGGCAGACTGTATACCCTGAAGGGAGACTACGACGGGGCAATGGACTTCCTGCGCATCGCCGCCGGACTTTTTGAATCCGTGGACGATATTTTCGGCATCGCAAAAACCCACAGCAATATGGGCAACCTTTACTTCCGTACGGGTAACTATCAGGATGCCCTGACTTATTACCGCAAGTCGTTGGATAACGGCTTCAACAAAACCGGCACCTCGAGCGCTGCGGAAACCATCAGCCACCTGGGGCTTACCTACATGAACCTGGGAGACTACCCCGAGGCCATCCGGGTAGTGGAAGACCAGATTCCCCGTTATGAAGAAAATCAGGACAGCATGGGGCTGGCCAGCCTGCACACCAACCTGGGAATCATTTACTTCGAAAGCGGAGACTACGATCAAGCGAAGGTGCACCACTACGCAGGGCTCGAACTGGCCAAACAACTGGGTGACAAACGACTGCAGGCTATCGGGCTGGGCAGCCTGGGCAGCGTCTTCGAGCGGGAAGGGAACTACGAACTCGCCATCGAGCATTTCTCAAAAGACCTCCAGATCTGTCAAGAACTCGGAGACCGCCAGGGCATCGCCGTGGTGGAAGGGCTGATCGGGGACATCAACACCGTAATGGGTAATTTCACCATCGCCATTCAGCACCTCGACCGCAGCCTGAGCATCAGCCGGGAACTCGGTTATCGCAAGGGGGTAGCCAAAGCGGTGAACACGCTAGGAGACATTTACTGCCTGCAGGATCAACACGATATTTCCCTGATGTACTATGATCAGGCCATCGAAATAGCCCGAAGCACCAACAACCTACTCGTACTCGGTTCCAGCCTGGAGGAAAAAGGCAGGGTGCTGCTGGCCGACGGGCAACTGGAAGCACTGCGCACCATCGAGGCCGAAGCCCTTTCCGTAGCGGAAGATATCGGTAATCCTGACTTACTCGTGGGGGCTAAACTGCTTCGGGCACGGGCCCTGGCGGCATACGATCCTCAGGGCATCGAAAAAGCAATTGCCACGGTGGAAGAAGTACTCAACTTTCCCGAGCTGACCGACGAGCAACGCGCCGCCGCTTACCTGACCCGCTTTCGCATTAGCGGAGGTATCGACGACGTGGCCCGGCAAATCGCCCTCGATCTGTACCAAGACCTTTACGCCGATACGCCCAAGTTTCTTTACAACCACAGCATTTCCCTGTTGCAGCCCGAACCGAAGTAAGCGCTTCTCCCGGACTACGGCAGTAAAGCTCTGTAAAGACCGCCAAGCTTTAGCGCTTTTAGTTTTGCCCCGTCATCCGTAATGCCTCGGGTACGGAGATACGAACACCATTATTTTTAGCCACCACGAATGCCCCGTTGACGCCCATCAGCTTGAGACGATCGCGCAACGCAGCGGCGTTGGCGTAGGTGCGAAACTGACTCACGACAACTTTTTGCACACCGTTCTGCTCCTGAAGTTCCAGGGCATCACCGGTGGAGAGATCCTCATTGACGGTATTTTTGGCGTAGGCCCCGAGCTGGACCTGAAAGATGACCCCGTTTACTACAGTTTGCATATCGGTATCGAGCCGGTCGCTGGTGGAACTGGTAGTGGCGGCCCGGGCCTGGGCCAATTGCTGGCGCAGTTGGTCGTTCTCCATCTGAGCGGAGGAAAGATTGTTGCGCAGGGCGGTAGCATCCTGGTCGAGGGTACCCGTTTGGTTGCGCAGGGAATTCAGTTGCTGGCGTGCGGTAACCAACTGGGCATCGTTGGCTTCGCAGTTCTCGACGAACCGGCGCAGGGCTTCGGGGTTTTTCTTGTAGTTGGCGGCCATAGCGGCATAGTCGGTGCCGCCGCCCACAGCCGCGGCGGTGGTTTTTTTGGCACAGCCGGATACGCCAAGGAGCAGGATGAAGCCGAAGTATAAGGTGAACTTTTGCATGGGTTATGGATTTTTCTTTGGTACAAGAATACTACACGGAATTTAAAGACGATGTTGGCCGGGGAGACTTTGCTCCTCAAAAAAACTTTTTCCGCATTCCCGCGGCCGCGCCTGAGCAATAGTATTACTCCGGTAGTAGGCGGTGTTATCAGAATACATTACTTACTTGTTCCGAGGCTCCGGTAAGTACTCAGGCCGCATGCCAGAAAATCCTCGTAAATATCCACATCGGCGGTGTACGCAACGGGAGGATTGAGGGTAGTACCATCCGGGCTGACGAGAACGTAGTAAGGCTGGGAAATCTTGGAATAGACGGACTGCTGCAGGTATTGCCATTTTTTACCGACGGTATTGATCTTCCGGGTACGGCCGGTGCCGTCCATACGGTCTACTTCACGGTGTTCGGCTGCGGGCAGCGGCTTGCGCTCGTCTACGTACAGACTTACGATCACGTACTCATCGGTCAGGTAGCGCTTGATCTCCTTTTCGGTCCAGACGTGCTCTTCCATCTTCCGGCAATTGACGCAGGAGTAGCCGGTGAAATCGAGCATGACGGGCTTATTGACCTTGCGGGCGTAGGCGAGCCCCTCCTCCAGGTCTTTGAAGGGGGTGATGTTCTTGTTTTCGTCGCAGGGCAGCAGGTAGTTATAGCAGACGGGCGGAGCGATGCCACTCATGAGTTTGCGGCCGTGGTAGGTGCCCGTTTCCCCGTCCGGAGTGAGGCCGACGGCGAGGTAAGCGGCCAGGGCCAGTGACGCCACCGCGATGCCGATGCCGACGGGGCTCTTCTTGCGTTTTTTACCGTCGAGCGGGAAACTGATGAGGCCCAGCAGGTAGGCGGCGATGCCCAGTGCACAGAGAATCCAGATGACGAGGAAAGGCTCGATGCGCAAAAACTGCCAGTCGCCAACGAGGTCGGCCGTGCTGAGGAATTTGAAGGCCAGGGCTACCTCCACAAAGCCGAGGACGACCTTTACACTGTTGAGCCAACCGCCGCTCTTGGGCAGGTTGTTGAGGAAGCCGGGGAAGGCGGCAAAGAGGGCGAACGGCAAGCCGAGCGCTACGCCGAAGCCGGCCATGCCCGCCGTGAGCGGCCACGCACCGCCACTGACCGACTCTACCAGCAGACTACCGAGAATGGGGCCGGTACAACTGAAGGAAACCAGGGCGAGAGTGAGGGCCATGAAAAAGATGCCGGCGATGCCACCGCTGCCTTCGGCCTGGCTGGCGCGGTTGCTCCAGCTTTCGGGCAGCGTGAGCTCGTAGAAACCGAAAAAACTTCCGGCAAAGAAAAGGAAAACGGCAAAGAAGATGATGTTGAGCGTAACGCTGCTGGCGATGTTGTTCAGGATGCCGGGGTCCAGTCCGTCGAGAAGGTGGAAAGGCGCACTGAGCAGCACGTAGATCAGGAAGATGAAGAAGCCGTAGAGGCTGGCCTGGCGGATACCATCGGCGCGCGAGCCTCCGCTCTTGGTGAAGAAACTGACGGTGAGCGGGATCATGGGAAAGATGCAGGGCATCAGCATAGCGAAAAGGCCGCCTAGCAGCCCGAGGCCGAAGATGGACAGCAGACTCTTACCCGCCGTTTCGCTGGCACCGACGCTGCAGTTGCCGACGGGCTCGGGTTTGAAGGCTACGCTGAGGCCGAGGTCATTAGGGGCGAAAACGACGGGTTCGTCAGGAGCAACGGCAGGGGGAGTGGTAATACCCGTAAAACCATCCAGCATAGCGGTAGGCACGGCGGTACTGAGATCGAGCACGAAGGGTACCTCGCGGGGAGGAAAACACATCTCATCATCACACGCCTGATACTCTACGTAGCCCGTAACCGAGGGTTGGTTTATAACGGTAACCCGCTGACTGTAGGTCACGGTGCCGCCGTCTATCTTGGCAACTTTTGCGTCCCAGGTTTTATCAAATTTCACGACCAGGGCACTGCTCTCCTCACGGGCGTTGCCCTTCGGTGTGACGCCACTCTTTGGCTCGATAACAAATGCGGTAGGGATGGGACCGATGTTCGGGTCCACATCCTGTCCGTAGATCGTCCACCCGGAAAGCATGGTGCCCGTCATTTTAAGAAGGTACTCCGTATCGCTGAGCTTATCAGCCGAGAAAATCCAGTTTACGGGGTCGTTATCGGAAGCAATAGGACCGGTTACGGTATAGGTGGCGAGAGCCTTTGCTGGCGTGGGATCGGAAGCCGTAGTTGGTGCGGTGGCGGAGGTACCACCCGTCTTGGCCGGTGGAGGCGTGAGGGGAGCGACCGTGCGACCGCCGGTGCTGACGGGATTGGCGGCAGGAGCAGGAGTCGTTTTCTGGGGCGCGGCCGCGGGTGCAGTGACAGAACCCGCAGGAGCAGGGCTGGTGGCACCCGTGGAAACGATGACTTCTTTCTTTGGCGTCGGAGCGGTGGGTGCTTCCTCGTCGGGAGCCGGTTCGGGTGCCGGTTCGGGTGCCGGAGTAACCGATCCCCGGGCCGGACCGGCGGGTGGGATCACAAAGCTATGCTCCTCCTCGGTGGGCGGCAGGCACTGCTCGTCGTCGCAGCACATCCATTCCACCATCAGCTCGATCGGCCTGGCATAGTCTTTCACCTTCACGCGTTGGGTCCAGGTCACGGGCTCGTCGTCAAGAAACTTGATGACGTCGATACCGAACAGATCGTCCATCCCCGATTTTTTGTGGCCTTTTTCCTGCCCCTTGCCTACCAGTTCGTAATGGTCGCCGGGCGTCCAGGTGAAACTCGTGGGAACCGGGCCGCCCTCCGGGGTGTACTGACTGTAAATCGCAAAACCGTCCTCCGCCCGGGAGACGGCAACGAGGTCAAATTCGTCTCCCGACACCGGTTCAACGCTGAATTCCCAACTGATGGGGTTGCTGAATTGGGCCGTAAGGCCGAGCGCAAAAAGAAGAAACAGAGCTGTGAGTAAGTGACGCAACATAAAGCGAAGATTTGCTAAGCGGGGGCAAAGGTAAGGGAGATTTCAGCACCACCGGAAAGTAGACTACTTAACGACGCGGGTAAGCGCATAATTATGACCGGGAACATTTAATACTACAAATGTAGTATATTTTTTTCAATGCCGTTCTTTGGGTGGGTATATCGGGTCTCATCGTGCCTACTCATTTACGGCGTTAGCGCAAAGGGATTGAATCTACCGTCGCAATTTATCCTCCTCCTTGATTCGTTCCATTCGCTTCCAGAACGCTTCGTCCTCTGCTTGTTTAGCTTCCTCGGCCAGCCGCCGCTCCTGCTCGGCGCGTTCCTGCTTGGTCATCGTGAAGGCATCGGCCGCCAGGAAGTGCTCTTTCCGGCGCGGGGTGCGGCGGGCCAGGTCTTCGTTGCGTTTCTCGATTTCGTGATCTTCCAGTTGCCCCCGGAACATCCAGGCGGCCAAGGCACCGACGATGCCCCCCGTCAAGTGCCCCTCCCAGCTGATCCCCTCCTGACCTGGCAAAATGCCCATGGCGAGCCCGCCGTAGTAAAACACCACGATCAGTGCCACGACGATCGCCCGGAAATCGCGGCGAAAGATGCCACTGAAGGCCAGATAAGTCGCCAGCGCATACACCACGCCGCTCGCCCCGATGTGCAGTTCGCTGTTGGTGTTCAGATCGATCAGGGTATTGAGCGGACCTCCCAGAGCCCAGAGAAATATGCCCGACCCCAGCCAGAGCGTTGCCAGCGCCCGGGGCCACAGGCGGGGGTAAAAGAAGATCATCATGCCGCTCAGAGACAGGAACGGCAGGGAGTTGCTCAGCAAATGCCCCCAACTGCCGTGCAGCAACGGCGAAAAAAGAATGCCCTTCAGGCCCACGATCTCGTTGGGGCGCAGCCCGTACCAGAACGTAAGCGCCCCCCCCATCAGGTAGGTATCCACAATGAAAACCGCCCACATCAGCCCGAGCAGGATCAGGGGCCACTTGATGACGTTCTTGAGGTTGCGTTTGCTTAGCATCTTTTTTAGGTTTCTGAACGTTACTCTTCCTTCGGCAACTGCCCTTCATCCTCCAAACGATCGAAGAGTGATTCTACGCGGTTCATTTCGTCGAGCGTTTCGTCGATGTAGAAAGCGATGGCGGGAATGCGGCGGATGTGCTTGCGGATGCGATAGGCCAGGGATGCCTTCAGCCGCTGGTGCTCTTCGTTCATTTTCATGATCACGGCCATCTTATTGTCGGTGTTCCAGATGCTGACGTAGATTTTGCACTGGCTCAGATCGGGCGTGGGGTGCACCTCGGTCACCGTCACCAGCGGCTCGGGGCCGTAGACATAAGAACCCTCCTGCTGCAGTACGATGCTGAAGTTGCGTTTAATCGTTTCGGCTACCTGCCGTTGTCTTTTCGATTCCATGCTGGGTAAACGCTTTGCTTTTGGGTAGGGTTGCACCGCCCGTGGACCGGGCGCTCTCCGAGCACCGGCTTAGCTACCCTCGTCAGCTTACGTCACCGGCTCAGTCAAATTTTCAAAAATTACCGTACAGGTCGGCGAAAACAGCTTCGCTCCTTTGTCCTGTCCCCGCACCCGCGGCCGCGCCCTGAAAACAACTCCCCGGCCTACCCGGTTATAAAAATGCTGAAGGCCAGTAAAAGACCACCGTCAAAAACAAAGACCATGCCAAAAAACCTACTCGGTACCGATCTCCAACCCTGCTGTACCGACCCCATGACCGGTTACTTCCGCGACGGCATGTGCAACACCGGCCCCACGGATAGCGGTCGCCACGTCGTTTGTGCCATCATGACCGCGGAGTTCCTGACCTTCACCAAAACCAGGGGGAACGACCTGAGCACGCCCCGCCCCGAGTGGAATTTCCCCGGCCTGCAACCCGGCGACGGCTGGTGCCTGTGCGCGCTGCGCTGGAAGGAAGCCTACGACGCCGGCGTGGTGGTGCCCGTACGGCTGGAAAGCACCCACGCCAAGGCGCTGGAATACGTGGACTTTGCGGATCTACTGGAAGCGAAGATGGTTTTGTAGCGCTACCGAACGCCCCTGCTACTCAAAAACCTCCAGGCCCTCAAACAATCCGTCCAGGTCGTCAAAACTTTTGTAGCCCACCTTCTCTTCGCTACTACCGCGCACGGCATAACCGGCGAGAGGATGAGTGGCGGCCATCTTTTGCGGGTCGGCACCCTCCAGGCTGATCTGGAGCAGACAAGGACGAATTTTCAGCAGCCCGCTGAGCTCGTCTAACCCGAAGGGATGTCCGGAGCCGAGGTCGGTGTAGGTAATACCTCCGTGCTCGAAATTCAGCACAACGAGTTCCGCCACCGGATGCTCGCCGATGGCTTCGGCGACGTCTTCGGCGCTTTGGTAGCCCTCCACCTTTACGTAAGAAATAACGCGTATGCCAGCGGCCCTAAGCGCATCGGACGCGGACGCCGGGGCAGTGGAAGTTACCAGAGCAATGTCGATTTTTTGTCCGGTCAAGACCTTTGCCCAATCGTTACCGTCTATCACTTCCCCGATCTCGGCCACGATCTCCGGTCCCTCCACCCATTCCCTCAGCGCGTTCAGGTAATCCCAGCCGATGGCGTTTTTCACCCCTTCCCCGAGGGGGAAAGCCAGAAAATCAACCTCCCAGGCGGCGAAGTAGCGGGCGTCGGTCAGGTGGGTGATGCCGTGGGCAAGTACTTTGTTGGCAAGCATGGGTACGGAAAATTTCGGGCGAATATAGGGTGAGGCCCGCCATGGTGGTTATTGTGCGATAAAACAAGGTCGAGGAAACTCGCATTTTCACACTCCGATAACTACTCATTTGAAGTGACCGTATCGTCGTGCCACTCGTCTCTTTATTCGGCGTTGCGATACTATAACCTACTCGCTCGGGCGTTGAGGTAAGGCGTTCCGCTATCCGGATACCAACATAGGTTTTATCGTTTTAGTCGTTTCCTGCTTCCTAACCATACGTATGCTTTCTACCTACTTGCGTTTTTTGCTACTGGCTTGCCTTTTGGTTTCTTGTTCCTTTTCCACCCTGGTGGCGCAGGCGCACCCAGGGTGGGCGCTGGATCCTTACGCGGGCATCAGCGCGGCTTTTTTACAGCCGGCGGCTACGGCGGCGATCCCGTACAACTGGGATCTGCACCTGGGTGGGGCAGCCCTGCACTTACAGAACAACAGTTTCTTCATTCGTAATGCTTCCCTGACCGGGCTGGCGCGTGATCTGGCGGGAGGCACCGGCATCGGCCTCGATGAAACTGAACTGGCGTTCCGCGTCAACGGCAGAAATTATGCCTATGACTTCACCACCCATGACCACCCCGTTTTCGTTCATACCTCCGCAGAAATAACCGGTCCGGCCTTTTCCGTCCAGGTCGGCAATTATACCCGTATCGGTGGTTTCAGCCGGATACGGACCATCGCCAGTACGCGCCGCACCGACCCCGTTTTCAACTATTACAACCTGATCGGTGCCGACGGCTCGGCCCCCTTTCAACTCGATCCGCTCTACGCGGCGGCCGTCGGTTGGGCGGAGTTCGGCGGGCACCTCTCCCGGGCCTTTAGCGTGACCGACGACGCGGAGCTCCGCCTGGGCCTGAACGTAAAATTCCTCCTTCCCGTAGAAGGGGCTTCCTTCTACAATCCAGACGGCAGTTCCGCCCTGCGCGAAGACAGCCTCAGCCGCACGTTCATCGATGGAGATACCGACATCGCCCTCACCAACGGCGACGGTTCGGGGCCGGCCGGCCGGGGATTAGGGGCCGACCTCGGGGTGCAGTACGCCTGGGGCAGCATCCGGGGCGTCAGCGGCTACCGTTATACCGTCGGCGCCTCGGTGCTCGACGTGGGCAACATCGTTTTCAACCAGCGGAGCCGTGCTTTCAACTTCAACAACGACGGTCTCGTCCGGCTGGAAGGCCCGCTCTACGACTCCACCCTTACCGCCGGCGGCATCGATGCGGCCCTGGAGCAGCTGAGTCGCGACTTTTACGACGGCAACGCTACGGCCGCCCGCCGCGGTTCGGTTTTCCGCGTGGGTTTGCCCACCATGGTCAGCCTCCAGCTTTCGGCCCGGCCCACGGCCCACGTTTTTGTGTCCGCCGCTTACACCGGTGATCTGCCGCTGCGCAAACAACAACTCAGTCGGGGGCAACAGCTGGTGGTCAGCGGACACTACAGCCGGTGGTGGTACGGTGCCGGCCTTTCCGCGGGGATGTACGACTGGCGGGAGTTCAACATCGGAATGCAACTCCGGGCCGGACCGCTGTACCTGGGCACCAACCGGCTGTTCGGTACGCTCTTCGGCACGGGCGAACTGGCGGCCGCCGATTTTTACTTCGGCTTGCGCATCCATGAGTTCAACAAGAAAAAAGGACGGAAAGGAAAAAGTCGGAACGGGGGCGGACGCAAAGGAAAAACGGTGAAATGCTATGATTTTTAGGGAGCCGGAGGACCATTGAATAAGGAGTACGATGGTCGGCGTAGCGGCACCACGGAACCCGCGACCTAAAAAAGTATTCGCTTCAGGATCACGTCCACCCGCCGGTTGCTGAGTTTACCTTCCCAGGTGCCGTTGTCGTAGTTGGGGGCATCTTCACCCAGGGGCAGCACCTGCATCATCTCGGGGGGCAGAGGATAATCGACCAGCCGCTGCATGACGGTGCGGGCGCGGAACTCGGACAGGCGGAGGTTATAGGCGCGGTTGCCGATATCGTCGGTGTGGCCCTGAATCTCTATCTCGTAGGTCTCCAAGTGGGGGATATCGTCGAGAAATTGCCGGAGCCGCGCGCCCTCCGCAGGGACGATGTAGTAGCTGCCACCGCCAAAGAAAATACTGATGACATGGTCCTGGTCCGCCGGGGAGGCATCGGTCTGGCTTTGGGCGGGGCCGCAGGTGCAGAGAAAGGTCAGAAGGAGCAGGGAACGGAGCATGGGTTAGGGCGGCTGGCTTTGATTTTAACTCATGCCGGAGGGTAAATGTTGGCGGCCGGGAAGGATACTAAACCCAAAGCACTTACCCGAAGCCCATCCCCATTCCGTACCTTAGCCCCATGCCCGATAAGTCAACCAAAAAGCTCTTTCTTCTCGACGGTCACGCCCTCGTCTACCGCGCTCACTTCGCCTTCATCAACCGGCCGATGATTAACGGTAAGGGGATCAACACCTCGGCCATGTACGGCTTCACGCGCACGTTGTGGGACCTGATGAAGAACCAAAACCCTACCCACCTGGCCGTAGTCTTTGACCCCAGCGGCCCGACTTTCCGCAACGAGATCGCTGCCGACTATAAAGCCAACCGCGAGGAAACACCGGAAGACATCAACGTAGCCTTCCCGTACGTTCACCAGATCCTGCAGGGCTTCAACATCCCGATCATCATCATCGACAACTACGAGGCTGATGACGTGATCGGTACGCTGGCAAAACAAGCCGCGCGGCAGGGCTTCGAGGTTTATATGGTGACACCCGACAAGGACTACGGCCAGCTGGTGGAAAAAAAGATATTCATGTACAAGCCCAGCCGGATGGGCAACGGCGTCGACATCCTCGGCGTAGAGGACATCCGTAAGAAATGGGACATCCCCGAGCCGATCCAGGTCATCGACCTGCTGGGGTTAATGGGCGACAAGGTGGATAATATTCCCGGCGTGCCCGGTATCGGCCCCAAAACGGCCGCCAAGTTCATCAATCAGTACGGCAGCATCGAGAACCTGCTGGCCCACACGGATGAGATCAAGGGGAAGAATCAGGAGCGGCTGCGGGAATTTCACGACCAGGCCCTGAAGAGCAAGGAGTTGGCCACGATCATTGTCGACGTACCCGGCGTAACCTTCCACCCCGATGCCTATAAGATTGAGAACTTCGACCGGGAACACCTGACCGACATCTTCCGCGAACTCGAGTTCCGCAGCATCGCCCGGGATATTCTGGGGTCCAACGACGAACCGGAAAATCAAGCCGGCGCTCAGGGCGATCTCTTTGCTCCTTCAACTTCCTCCGCACCCGCGGCCGCGCCCAGAAAAGGCTCCCGCTACGCCAAACCCGCCGCGCACGCCCTGGCCGACCACAATATTTCCAACACCGAGCAGAACTACAAAAAAGCGGACACCCCGGAAGAACGCGCCGCCCTCATCGCTGAGCTGAAGCAACAAAAGATCTACGCCTTCGATACGGAAACGACCAGCGTGGACTCCTCCTCCGCCAAGCTGGTCGGGCTCAGTTTTAGTTGGGAAGCCGGTACCGGCTACTACGTCCCCGTCCCCGCCGACCGCCCCGGTGCCGAGGCCATCGTCGCGGAATTCGCCCCCCTGCTCGCCGACGAAACTACCGCCAAAGTGGGCCAGAACATCAAGTACGATCTCACCATGCTGGAGCGCTACGGTGCACCCGTCGGGGGGAAACTGTTCGATACGATGGTGATGCATTACCTGCTGCACCCCGACAAACGCCACAAGATGGACCTCCTCAGCGAGGAGTACCTGAACTACAAACCCATACCCATCGAGACGTTGATCGGTAAGGGCAAGAAGCAACTAACGATGCGCGACGTGCCGGTGGACAAGGTGGTAGATTACGCCTGTGAGGACGCCGATATCACCCTGCGTCTTTACCACGCCCTCTGGCCCGAGCTCGAGGAAGAAGGCCTCGTAGAACTGTACGAAACCATCGAAGCGCCCCTGATCCCGGTGCTAAAAAATATCGAACTGAACGGCGTAAAACTCAACGTCCCCTTTCTGGAAGATTACAGCAAAGTGCTGAGTAGCGAGATCGTGGAACTGCAAAACGAGATTTATGAAGAGGCCGGCTCCCCCTTCAACATCGGCTCGCCGAAGCAGATCGGGGAGATTCTGTTCGGCCGCATGGAGCTGCCGTACAAAGGCAAAAAAACGGCCACCGGCCAGTTCAAGACCGACGAGGCAACGCTGCTCGACCTCGCCGGTGAGGCACCGATCGTACAGAAGATCCTTCGTTACCGCAGTCTGTCGAAGTTGCTCAGCACTTACGTCGATGCACTCCCGTTGCTGGTCAACGATGAAACCGGCCGCGTCCATTCCAGTTTCAACCAGACGGTAGCCGCAACGGGGCGCCTTTCCAGCTCGAACCCCAACCTGCAGAACATCCCGATGCGGACGCCACAGGGCGCGGAGATCAGGAAAGCTTTCGTACCGACCGATGAGCACCACACGCTGATCGCTTCCGATTACAGCCAGATCGAGCTTCGCCTGGTTGCCGCCCTGAGCGGAGACGAAGGAATGGTCGATGCCTTCTCCAACGGCCGCGATATTCATACGGCCACCGCCGCGCTGGTCTTCGACGTACCCTTCGAGGACGTCAGCCGCCACCAGCGCAACCAGGCCAAGACGATCAATTTCGCCATTCTCTACGGTGCCGGCGCTACCCGCCTGATGCAGCAGCTGGAGATCACGCGCAAGGAGGCTTCGGAACTGATCAAGAACTATTACGAGCGCTTCCCCGGCCTCAAGGCGTTCATGTCCACCAGCGTGGAAACCGCCCGGGAGGAAGGCTATGCGATGACGCTGCTGGGTCGTAAAAGGGCGCTACGCGACATCAATTCCAAAAGCGGTCTGACCCGTTCCCTAGCCGAGCGGATGGCCATGAACACTCCGATCCAGGGTACGGCCGCTGACATGATCAAGGTGGCCATGATCCGCATCGACGAGGCCCTGCGCACGGGGAAGTTCAAGACCCGGATGATCATGCAGGTACACGATGAACTGGTCTTCGATGCACCGAAAGACGAGGTCGACCGCGTTATCCCGATCATCGAGCGACTGATGCGGGAGGCCATTCCCGATCTGGCCGTCCCAATCGTAGTGGAAACGGATAAGGGAGACAACTGGCTGGAGGCACATTAAATGGGTCGGTAGTCTTGTCGTTCCGTAACGGCTACCACACTACAATACTAAAAAACAATGGCCCGCAAAGGCAAAAATTACACCAACCGCCTCAAAGGCCCCCTCGGGGAATGCGAACTCTGCCTACGGGAAAAGCCGCTGACGGAGCACCACCTGATTCCCCGGGCGGTGCACGGTAAAAAGTATTTTCGTAAGCTGTTTACCAAGGAGGAAATGACCCATCGCCGCATCACCATCTGCCGCAAATGCCACCGGGGTATTCACCGCATCATTCCCGACGAAAAAGAGCTGGCCCGTGATTTCAACACCAGGGAAGCGCTGATGGCCGACGAGCGCATCCTGAAGCACGTAACGTGGGTAGCCCGACAACGTTAACGGGCTGAAATCGTTTTGAGCGCATTGGTGCATACGGGTGGTGAAATGAACGCGTTCATTCCGGTACAAAAGTACCAACACAAAAAAGGCAAGTTAGTCTTGCTAACTTGCCCGAACATTAACCAAAAACCCAGCAAAAGACATGACCTTAGATTTTGAGCATACCGTTTCACTCAGTGAAACGCTCGTAACTTAGGTAGAGTCACTCGAAGGGTGGCATACTGCAATGAGCAACCACCTCGGTTTCACCGAGTAATGGCATGTTCATTGTGGTACTGAAAGTAGGATTTTCCCGTAGAAAAATCTTGTGGTTTTTTTGGCAACCTCGTTTGATTGCTGCGTGTAGCTATAATGTGAGCCGATCAAAATATGTTCGGACGAGGCTAAAATAGTTCGGCGACGGGCTATGAAAAGAACTTGGCGAGGATGCGGAGTAAGTACGATAACTCAACCAATAAATCAATGGCGTGTACTCAATACGGAGAGTTTTTCTCCTTACGCAGTTTTACGCGTACCAATTAATTTAACCAACCACATGTCCAATAACAAAAAAACAAAAGCGGCCATCATCAGCCACCTCATTGCCGAAAAAGAAGCCTCTTACAAGAATATGATGGCTATGCAAAAATCAGAGATGGCCTCCGCTGCCAAATCCAGTGAAGGCGGCGAAGGCCAGTTTCACGGCGGCAAGATGGATCAAACGCGTAACCGTATTGAGGCCCGCTCTTCCGTGGTGGAGGCGCTGCAACGTGACATCAACATTCTGGCAGGGCTGGACTCCATTGAGGCCAACGACGAAATTCAGCTTGGAGACGTAGTAGAAACCGATAAGGGCAACTTTTTTGTGGCCGTCCCGGCGGATGAATTCATCGTCGACGGGGTCAGTTACCGGGGAATTTCCGCCGACAGTCCGCTATTTCAGGCCCTGATGGGCAAAAAAAGTGGGGATACCGTCGTCATCAACGATAACCGCTTTACCCTGAAAAATAGTTACTAGACAACTGAAAAAGGCCCCACCGGAACCATAATCCGGGGGGCTACATCATAATCTCACGAAAAAATCTTTGTCCGAGACTTGCACCGTATGGTATTTACGGCCTATCTTCGGATCATCTTTAGTGCTTTTTGTTTTGATCCCATGAATGTAATAGAGCCGGTCCCCATAGGGCCGGCTTTTTTATTTGGGCATTCTCAAAGCGTGTGAGTGTGTAGCTAAAAAGGGTCGTCGTCCTGCTCAAACGTCAGGACGACGCCACTTACAAATCATAATCCCATGAACATAATTCTTTGTCGGTGCGGTATGCATTCACCCCTTCCGACAATACAAATATGAGGTATCCGGCAGGGGAAGACAAGGACAGATTTGTTTATTTGTGAAATTATTTTGCATCAGTTATTCACATAAATATCTAATAAACAGACCGTTATACTTTATTTAAGTGAAAATTTTGTCGCAATTTGTGCGCCCTTGCCCCGTAACGGAGGCAAAAAAATTCACTCCGCCGCCTTCGCTATGCACCATTTTTCGTCTTTTCTCTTTAAAATTCCACTCCCCATGCTCGTAGCCGAAGCCCAGAAGATCGTAGACGATTGGATCAAAAACGTCGGTATCCGGTACTATAACGAACTCACCAACACCGCCATTCTGATGGAGGAAACGGGGGAGGTCGCCCGCCTGATGGCCCGCCTCTACGGCGAACAGTCCTTCAAAGATCCCAAGGATGCCGAAACGGCCCACGAGCAACTGGCCGATGAATTTGCCGACGTACTCTTCGTGCTCATCTGCCTCGCCAACCAGACCGGCGTTGACCTTACCGAAGCCCTCCGCAAAAACCTGGACAAAAAAACCAAACGGGACGGTAAGCGACACCGCGATAATCCAAAGCTCAGGGATACTGTGTGAACGGCAACCAGGGTTCGGGCCTTTTGCTATTCAGAAGACTGTCTTGAAAGCATGCGCATCACCCCTTCCGTTTTTTTGTAACTGCTAAAGTCTTACTTCGCTGCGGTTTGCCGTTCCGTATCCGTGATCAGGTCTTTCGCCGCGGCGTAAGCCGACGCCAGATCGTCGGCTTTGTCTTGTCCGGCGTACAGGGCCATCTCACAGCGTTGCAGCAGCTGATCGTACCGTTCCTTAAGGCCGGCATCGGCTCCGGCGGCGGTCAGCCTCTCCAGGATGTTCTTACGGTTCAGGTCCGCTACGGGAAGTTGGAATTTATCGCGAAGGTAGCCGAGCAGGGCACCCTCCACGGCGTCGTAAAAAGACCGGGCTTCCACTTTGTCGAGGTGCTGCTTAGCCGCCTTCAGCCGCAGGGTGGCGGCGCGGGCGGCGCGTTCCCGGGCCACCACGGCCGGGTCACGACCATCGCGCTGGACCTGGTAGCGGCGGAAACCGATCAGGCCGCCGGCCAGCAGCAGCGGCAGCAGCAGTAAACTCCAGTAGATTCCCCGGCCGGGCAAGGTGCTGCCGTAGGTCCGTCCGGAGGGCAGCGTCATGACGGGCTGCAACTCGAGTTTGGCCTCCGCGGCGGAGGTGGTATCGATCTCGTAGGAGACCGCCCCCGTACCCGCCGCCACCGCAATGTTGAAAACTCCGGCGTCCTGGCTCACGTAGCGGGAGCTGTCGACGTTGAAGTACGTCAGCGTCGGCAGCAGCGGATAGTTGCCCGGTCGTTTGGGCACCACTTTGTATTCAAATATTTTACGGCCGAGCATGCCGGTGGGGCTGTCGAGAAATTCTTCCTGAATGATCTCGGGGTCGTAGATGTCCCAGTCATCTTCGCTCACCGGCGGGAAGGCGTCCAGTCGCTCGATGTCGCCCTCGCCGGTGACGGTGATGCGCAGGGTCAGGGCGTCGTCGGTCGTCATGCGGTCACGGTCGGCGGATACGTCGAGTCGGTAGGCCCCCACTCCACCACTGAAGCCGGCCGGCCGGGGCTGGGGCAGCTCGCTCACCTCCACGTAAACCGTATCCGTATTAAGAGGGATCTGCTCGGTAAAGCGTCGGGAAAAACTACTGTTGGAGCGGTACCGCATGGCGCCGAGGATCATCCGGTAGGGAGTGATCGTTACGCGGCCGCTTTTGGTTGGAAACAGGGCCAGACTGCTCAGCGTCCGCCGCTTATATTCCTTGCCGTTCTCAATCACGTTGGCCTGCCGCCCGTCGTACTGCCGCCGGGGCTGCACGAAGAAGCCGTCGAAATCCGGCTCCTTCACCAGGTTACGCGAAATCACGTTGGTACTGGAGTACAGGTTGAGGTTCAGGATGATCTGCTGCCCCACAAAAGCGGTATCCGTAGAAAGCTCGGCACGCAAAAAATTATCCGGAGATCCCGCGGCGGTACTGGCGTCCGCGGCAAGTACCTCCACCAACTGGGAGTTGGTCCGGTAGGTACGTCCGCTGACGCGAATACTGGCCGGGCCGATACGCACATTGCCTTTCTTCCTGGGTTGCAACTGCCAGGCGTAGCTCAGATAGCTCGTTCCTACACCGTTGATGACCGTCGTACCCATCGAGCGCATGGGGCCGCGCAGTACCACAAAATTCTTGAACGCGGGGGGATTCAGGTCCGTTCCCTGCGCGTTACGCAGCACCAGTTTGTACTCTACGGTGCTGTTGATGAGCATTTTTTTCTTATCCAGCTCGGCGGAGAAGGATATATCCTGGTGTTGAGCCAGCGCTTTTTGGGCGGGGACGCAGGTGCAAATAAGAAACAAAAGAGCAAGGTGCAGACGCATGGCGGCAAAATTAATGATCAGAGTTTGGAGGTCGGAGTTTTAGGGTTCAGCATCAGGACGCCAGGAAGCCGCCTGCTGATCCGTGTCTCTTCTCTTCTCACCAATCTTTCCCGTCGCGGCAGCCCGATTGGTCCCCCTTCCGCAGGTTCTTCATCGTTTCCTTCTCCGCTTCGGCGGCAATACCGAGCTGGCGTTCGGCCTCTTCGCGGCTCATTTTCGGCTGGCCCCGGTCGGGTTTAGGCTGGCCCTGCTTACTCTGGTCGGAAGGGTCACCATCCTGGGGTTTATCCTGATCTTGCGGCTTACCGTCCTGCGGGTCTTTTTGATCCTGCGGATCCCCCTTACTTTCCTGGTCCGAGTCTCCCTGCTGGGGCTGTCCCTCTCCCTGCTGGTCCTGTTCCTGATCTTGCTGCTCCTGGTCCTGTTGGTCCTGATTTTGCTGATCCTGTTGCTTTTGCTGGTCCTGTTCCTGCTCTTGTTGCATGCGGCGGATGGCCTTGCTCAGATTGTACTTCGTCTCGTTGTCGCCGGGGTTGATGCGCAAACTCTCCTTATAGGCCTCGACGCTTTCCTTGTACTTTTCCTGCTGGTACTGCGCGTCGCCGAGGTTCCGGTAGGCGCTGGAGGAAATCACGGGGTCGTCGCTCAGGCCGGCGGCTTCCTCATACTTTTTAGCGGCCCCTTCGTAGTCTTTCCCTTCGTAGAGCGCGTTGCCCATATTGTAGTTTCCCTTTGCGGAATTCTCCGCTTCGAGGGCCGCGTCGTATTCGGCTTTGGCCTTCACAAAGTCTTTGTTTTTGTACGCTTTATCGCCGTTGCGCAGGGCACGGTGGGCAGACTGTGCGTTGAGCACAGCGGTACTGCACAGGGCCAGAAAAAGCAGCAGACTCATTTTCTTGATCATGGTGAAACCTCTTTATCGTTTACATTTATTCGCTTCAATTATCCGATTCGGGTGGCGCGGTCGCGGGCATGCAAGGAAGGCTGAAGCGCAAGGGTCGCCGCTGTCTCGAAAATCGCTTTTCCCGTCAAACACCTGCCCCACTTCCGGAATAAAAGCAACCTTCTGACGCGAATACCATTCATTAAACCTCCGCGGCTTCCGCAAGTTTCCGATCTTTGCGCCCCACGGCAAATTCAATGAGCAACAACAGGATCGCCGGAGCCAGGAAGAAGTAAAAATAACTGTCGTAGGTCGAAGAAGTTTGGTTCTCGAACTCCTGTTTTTCGATCCGGTTCACCTTGGCGCGGATCGCCTCGGCGAGGTTTTCACTGTCGCCACTAAGCGGATAATACGCTCCACCGCCATTACTGGCGATGGCTTCGAGCGTAGCGGGGTCGGCGTTGGTGGTAGCGGGGCCTCCACCGGTGGTGCGCACGTGATCCTTACGGCCATTGGGCAGGTCCATGATCATCAGACTGCCTTCCTGCTTCCCTACCCCGACGGTATAGATGATCAACCCTTTATCGTGTGCCGAGGCAGCTGCGGAGGCGGCCGATCCGTCGTGGTCCTCCCCGTCTGAGATGAGGATGAACGCCCGGTGATTTTCGCTGCCGTCTTCGTAGGCATCCTCCGCTTTCTCGATGGCTTCGCCCAGGTTGGTTCCCTGTGCGGAGATCTGGTACGGCCCGGCGGCGGAGATGACCGCCTTCACGAAGGCGTAGTCCGTCGTTAGCGGGGCCTGCATCAGGGAGGTACAGGTGAAAAGTTCCACGCCGATATTGTTACCGGCCAGTTCGTCCACCAGCGTATTCGCAAAATAGCGGGCACGCTCCATCCGGCTCGGCTGCACGTCCTGGGCCAGCATGGAGTTGGACACGTCGAGCCCGATGATCACGTCGATGCCCCGCCGCTTCACCTCCTGCCGTTCGGCCGCCCATTGCGGGTTCGTCATGGCGATGGACAAAAACGGAATGCTGAGCAGCAGCAGACTGAATTTCGTCCACGGCAAACGGCGATTCATACCCGGTGCCAGTTGCCCCATCAGTTCGCGGTCGGCAAATTTATCGAGCGCGGCGCGGCGGCGTCGCCAGTACCAAAGAAAAACGCCCAGCAATACGGGAAGGGCGAGCAGCAGCCAGAGGTATTCGGGATTTTGTAATCGAAACATGCGGTTGCGTTATTGCGCGTGTTATGTGGCATCGGTCATCAGATCGATGTGTGTTACTTCAGCGCTCAGGCCGGAGAAGTTGAAATTCAGGTCCGCAAGATACGCGTTTGGGACCGAAGAACACTGCACCGCAAACCACCTTTGCATCCTGCGTTCACGCCAATAAAACGCCCGGAAGGTATTTTGTCTACATCGTCTATAAAGTCAACGCAAGGTTATATTCCCTTGATATTTTTGATGATGCCCATGATCGAAGGCGTCATCTCCTTCGGCATCTCGAAGGTGTCCCGCCGGTATTTAGCCCAGCTTTCTTCCTCCGCCAGCCGGTGGTTTACCTCCCGCCGCACCGCTACGCACAGGTGATGCAGGTGGCGGTGCCGTTTTTCTATCTCCTCCAGGATGCGCTGACACTCCTGCATACTGTTGCTCGGAAAAATATCGACCTGAAGGGCGATCTCGATGCGCCGTGCCTGCTTCCCGTAGAACCATTCCTGGATCTCTTCCAGTGCCACCCCTCCCCGGTTCTCGGCGCTCCAGCAGAGAACGTTATAAAGCTCCGCTACCTTTATGGCCGGCGCATCGTCCGATAGCCGGTAGATCAGTTCCGTCACGCCCTCCCGGGGCACCATGGCCAAAAAGGTAAGCAGCTCCTCAAAGGTGTTTTCGGCAAAGGCAACCTGCTCGTAACCGGGCCGGCCTTCGATCCGCATCAATTGATAAACTTTCTGGAGTTGGGCTTTGGCTTCGTTGGGGGTAAAGGGCACGTAGCGGGGTTATTATTTACTAAAGGACTAAGCCCTTTTGTTGCGTTGGTGAGGAAAATATAATGGTAGCGCCCTAACTACTGCAACTGGAACCGTACGACCATACCGCCGCTGGCCGCCGTCTGCGGGAAGCCCAGCGGGTTGAACGGCGTGGTTTTACGGTAATCAAAGAAGGCACGCAGGCTCAGCAGTTTGTTCACCTGATATTCCACCGAAGGGGCAATGGTGAAGACCCGGCTACCCTCCACGATCTCGCGAATACGGGGGTTGAGGCGGCTGGCGTAGGTTTTTCCGTCGCGGAGGCTGAAGTTGAACTGAACGTCCATATCACTCACCTGGAGGCGACCGCCGGACTGGCTCCCCCCGCGCCCGCGCTGCCCCGGTCGCCGGGGTGTCTCCGCTTCCTGCTCCGAGGGCCGTTTTTTCTTTTTCCTGCCCTGCAGGAATCCGATCTCAATGTCTTCGAGTACGATGCCGAAGCCACCGATGATCTCCTTCGAGACCTGCTCGCTCAGCAACTTGCTCACGATGTTGATGCTGCGGTTGTCCTGCGTCTGGTAGGCGAAGTTGACCGAAAGACCGTTCTGCATCTCCGCCTCAATGGAGATCAGGGGTGCGAACGACTTCGACTCCGTGATGTTCGGAATCTCGATGCGGGGGAAGTAGTTGAGGCTGACCGTATCGTAGCCGACCAGGTCCGGCGGCGTGGTCTGGTCCTGCAGCGTCTGCAGGTAATCCAGACTGGTGCCGTAGCTGCTGATGGCAAAGGTAGACTGGAAGCCGTGCTGGATGTTGACCCGGCGGAAGAAATCGCTGAAATTGCCGACCTTGTCCAGCCCGTTCCACGTCAGTCGCCAGTTGGGGCTGCCGTTGAGGTCAAAGGGGTCGAGGCTGACGTCGGCGGCGCTTTCCCCCCGGTAAGCGGCCAGGAAGGCGGGCAGCAGTACGTCCTGCTGGTTGGGGCCAAGGCCGAAGGCGTAACCCTGCTGGGCCAGTGCGGGATCATCATGCAGCGCACCGCCGTCAGCTACGTTGCCGATGCGCCGGCTCACGATCAGGCGGTTGGCCTCAAAGGTTTCAAAGAGTTGGTTCAGGTTGGTCGTGTCCTGATTAAACAGCGAGCTGGCCCCTCCGTTGGTAAAGGTCAGGGCACCGTCGCGGGTCGGGACGTAATGGTCGTAAAACTGCTCGTTGACGTCTTTGGATTGGATCTTGAACGTTTCCGAATAGTTCTCGGTGAAGGTGCGGTCCATGGTCACTTCCAGGCGGAAATCCCGGAAGGGTTCGATGGTGGCACTGGCGTCCCAGCGGCGGGTATAATTCTGAATCACGTCCTGACTCAGGAAAACACTGCTGCTCAGGTAGCCGCCGTCGGCGAGTTCCTGCAAGTAGTCATCGGGGCCGCCTTGCTGGGCCTCGCTCAACTCCCTGATCCGGGGTTGCAAACCGGCAACGAAGCCCCAGCCCGGAGATTTAAAACCACTGGTTTGCCCCAGGAATCGGGGTTCGGGGGTAAAGCCGGGGATCACCGTCTCGAAATCTTCCGCATAGTTGACCCGGATGCTGCGCAGCGCCATCAGCGGACGAATAAGCGCGCGGGCACCCTTGCTGGGTCCGGAGTTCTTCTTCTTGCGTTCGCGGGTTTTGGCTTCTCCCTCTTTGGGGTCCTTTTTATCGTCTCCGCGGTTGCGGGTAGGACGGCGGCGGCGTTGCGGCCGGTTGATCTGGCGCAGGAAATCGAACTGATCATAAAACTTCTCGAAGTTCAGGTTGGCCGTCAATTGCCGGCTCTGGCTGTTCTGAATACGGTTACCCAGATCTCCTCCCGGCACGTTGTTGCGCAGACTGAGCGGTGCGGCGTTCCAGGCATAATTAGCCAGATAGTTGGCGCGTACGTCGAGGAAATCGAGGAACGGCAAATAGCGCAGCGGCAGGGTATAACTCGCGTTGATGCCGTGGGTGTACAGTTTTGGCCGCCCCCCCTGGGTCAGGTTATCCCAGATGCTGTCTTTGCGCATCTGATCGGCCTGGGCCTGATCGAATTCGAGGAGACGGTTCTCATCCGGCTCGTCGATGGTAGCCCGCATATTGGCGTTGAAGCCCAGCTTGAGGCTGCGGGTCAGGTCCCAGCGCAGGTCGTACGACCGATCCCAGGTAAAGCGTTTATTGTAGAAGGTGTTGAACTTGGGGTCAACGTCGGCGAAGCGGTACTGGGTGGTGGCAAAACTCCGGTTCAGTACGTTAGCAAACGTAAAGCTGTTGGGGAGAGGGTTGATGTTGAACTCCTTAAGCAACCGGAGATATTTGCTCTTCACCCCCTTGAAGGGCTCAAAGGATTTACCACGGCCCCGGTTGAAGGTATAATCCAGCGCACCGGTATGGTCTTTGACCACTTCACTTTTGATGAAGGGGTCGGAGCGTTCGGTTTTTGTGTAGCCGTAGCTCAGGCTGATGTTGGCGGGATCGAGCGGGCTGGGTTTCTCCCGGCGGGTAGACGGAGAGATCCCCACGTTGTTAAGCGCAATGGCCGATATTTTATTGATCTCCCGGGCCTGTTCGCGTAGCGAATCCCGTACGAAATCGTTTTCCGCGGATTCTACCTTGTCTTCCAGCCGAATGTCGAGATCGTAGGGATCGTACTCGGGCGTGCTGATCGTCTTGCTGTGCTGCAGGTAGAGCGGCAGGCGCAGGCCCCATTTCTCGGGCAGGAATTTGTTCATGGCGAAGTTGCCGGCCAGGTCGTAACCAAAGGTGGATTCCCGCGCCCGTTCGGTCACCCCGTCGTCAAGGGCACCAAAACCGACGCTGCTGTAGTTGACGGCGGCGGTGACGTTACCGAGGTCGGCCAGTTGAATATCGGCCCGCGCCAGGCCGGCAACTCCCCCGCGTTCATCGAGGCCTTCGAGCCGCAGTTCGTTCACCCAGACTTCCGAGCTGATCCCGTTACTGTTGAGGTCCTCCTGCGCCCGCAGACCGATCATGAAAACCTTCACGTAGCCCAGGTTCGGGTTACCCTTCACACGAATGCTGTGGCGCACGGCCCGCAGTTCCTCACTCGCCCCTTCCTGATCTTCGAAGGGTTGAAAGTCGGTGCCGTACTCTTCGGTGAGCGAAACTTCGCCGTTGTTCCGTTCCAGCTTCAGGTCACGCAGCAAGGTCAGGGGCAGGTTCACCTCGTTGCTCGGTATCCAGACCTGGTCGGAGTAATCGCGGCCGTTAAAGAAGGAGTTCACGCGGTTAGGTCCACCCAGGGAATCCAGTTCCTGGACGATATCGGCAAAGCCCGACGTATCGGAAAGCGTCAGCGGCACCTCGTACTCGTAGTAGTTGGATTCGAAATCGGAACCCATGCGCAGGAACAAACTCAGCTGACCGGTGTCCGGGCGCTCGAAGCGACTGTCACCCAGGGCTTCGGCGTGAACGAACATCCGCAGTTTGTCATAGATTCGCAGGTCAGTATCGGTGTACTTGAACACCGCGCGCCGGTCGCCGGGCTGCAGATTTTGCACCTTGAGGGAGAGCGATTGCTCATTCTGCAGAGCGGATACGACACCGAGGCTCTGCTCCCGAATGATACCGTTCGGCAGCACATAATTGAACGGCAGACGACTACTGTTCTCTTCAATGTTGACGGCGTCGATGTTGAACTCCGTATTTTCCTCACCACCGATGATGGGTCCGTTGTTGAACTGGCGGGTGTAGCGCCGCCAGCTGTTGCGGACCAGTTCGAATTCGGCGAAACGCAGGGTCACCGGTGCCCGAAAGCCCTGCATGTACATCCGCATAAACCGGATGGAGCGGAAATCCTGAATACCCCCGATCGCTTTGCGCTGATCGGAGTTCAGTGGAATACGGAAGCGGTACCAGACCCGGCCGTTGCCGGCTTCGAGACGGTCCGTAATGAAGGGTGTAGCCTCCTGATCGAATTCACGTGGGTTGGCGGTGCTGCGCACGAAAGGGATTTCGTACTGGAAGTAACTTTCGGACTCGTTCAGGGTATTGTCCTGGTTCAGGTCCTCGGCGTCGGGCAGGTTGGTCGTGCTCTCCCGCAGGTTGCCGCGGGTGTTGTTGTTGGCGGCGGAGTTGCCCTCCATACCATTCCACCCCCGGTAGCGGATCATCAGATCGTCATCTTCAGAATACCGTTCGTTGTTGAAGTAATAGAAGTTGTCGTTGGCGGGGTCGGCATTCAGGGCGGCCAGACCTCCGGGGTTCAGACCGGCATAGGCGGCGAGGTAGTCGCTGAATTTGGTCACCTCCATCTCGTCGCCGGAGCCGTCGAGGCCAACGTCCTGCAGCACGCGCGTTTCCGGATCATTATCGAATCCCCGGGTGATCTGCTGGGAGACGGGGACGCGCGACCACACCGTTTCGTCGGTCGGGCGGTTGGGGTTGGCGGGGCCGGGCAGGCCGTTCTCGAAGAATTTACGGCTGTCCTTCAGAATGTCCTCACTGACGTTACCGAGGTTGAGGTACAGCGTGCCCTGCTTGTCGGCACCGTCCGGCGCCGGGTTGCGGGCGTTCGTGGGGTCCAGGAAGGGAGAAAGCATCCAGAACTCGACGAATTCGATATTGGAGCTTTGGAAGTCGGGCGTACGCATTTCACGCATGATGCCGCCCCAGCGGGTTTCCGGCGCATTCAGTTTTACGGGCGCGAGCGGATCGTTCACCAGGAAGGTTCCGGAAGTAAAACCGGGGAAGCTGGCGGGCGTGTCGAAGTTGTAAGGGCCGCGTTCCTCGGGGTAGAAGGACATATCGAAGGTAAAGAACTGGTTGCGGGCACGCTCGGCGATCGGGATGTCGAGGTTCGGAAACACCTCCTGCTGGGGTACGGCGCTGGTGTAAATGTTGTCGTCAGCGCCCTGGGCGGCTCCCCGGGAGTTGGGCTCCAGGCGGTACCAGTTGAGCAGGGCACGGTTGGCGCCACTGACAAGGCCTTCCTGGGCGGACTCAGGGAACAGGGGATTGTTGTTGCCGGCGTCGTTTTGCGGCGTGGACGCCAGGTACCACGACTGTACCGGCGTTTTCAGGTCTACCGGACTGGCCGAGCCCTCGAAATCATCGAGGTACACGATGCCCGCCTTGTCGCCGCGCGCGCGGTTTATGGCCCGGCTGTGTCCGGGCTTGAGCCAGGCGGTTTCCGCCGTCAGGCTGACGTTACTCGGTGCACTGGTGCTGTACAGCGGCAACTTGTCCACCATCCGCGTCAGCCAGCCGGATTCTTTCTGGAAGGTGGCATCGAGGCCAAATATCTTGTTGTTAATGGGATCTTCGCCAAGGTTGACCTTCTGCGTAAATGGACGTTCGAACAACTGCATAAAGGTACCCCCCACGCTCAGGTTGTCGTTCACCTCATAGTCGGCCCGCAAACCGATCATCGTTTTGGTCTGAAGGCTGAAGATGGTATTGTCCTCAAAACTCACGTTGATGGGGACGTTGGAACTGAGGATGGCATCGTTGAGGATGCGCACCCGGCCTGTGCTGTAGTCGACCGAATAGTCCCGGCCTTCCTCCAGCAAAGCGCCACCGGCCGTCACCCGCACCGAGCCCGGTGGAATGTTGAAGGCACCGAGGCTGATCTCCGACTGCACCGAAGACTTATAACTGCCCCGGATGGCAAAGCGGTTCTTCTCGGGAAACTCCCGCGCCTGAAAGATGGTGGAGTCATAGAGCTCGTTGTACACGAAGCGTTCGCGGTCTTCCGGCCGCAGCAGTTGTTCCAGGTCCCGGCCGAAAGGCTCCAGCACGGGAAAGTAGATCCGCCCCGTAGTTGGGTTGATTGTAATGCCGGGCACAAAGTCGAAGACCCCGTCGGGCTGCGGATCGTTCTGCACGTTAAGCCGGTCGAGGTTGAAGGCACGAATCAGCGGCAGACCGGGAATCGGCGTGCCGTTGGGCACCTGGGCGACGGGCACGGGCAGAAAGCGCTTAAAGCCCTCGCCGGGGTCTTCGTACTGGATGTCGAGGCGGAAGTCTTCTTCATTCACCTGGTAGGCACCGAGGGAATAGACGTTCTTCATCATCAGGTCCCAGGTGGGCTGGCCCACACGCTGGGTAGACGACTTGAGCATCTTGGTGAAGAGTACCTGATTGCTGAACCGGCTGGTGTCCTGCTGCTGGCCGGGGCGGGGGCGCTGGCCGGGCAAGGTGCCGGTGTTGGCGTTATCGGTATTGACCGAAAGCTCTCCGACCTTAAAGATGTTACCGTTGTATTTGTACCGGTAGGAGACGGCGACCACCTGGTCGGGCTGTACGTTGATGTTGAGGGAGATGAAACCCAACTCGGGGTTTACGGTGTACTCGCGTGCCGTCAGCTTACGGGCGGAAACCTTCTCGAAGTCACGGATGGGCTGTAGCCCGAACTGGCCGGACTGGAGGGTGGATACGGCGCGGTCGATGTCACGGACGCGGTCGCCGAGGTTGACCAGCCGGTTGTAGAGATCGTTGGCTCCGTTATCGGGCAGGGAAACGTCGCTGGGGCACAACTGACGGTACCGGTCAGTTTCCGTCCGGGAAATTGCCCTGGGGTTAGTGAGCCGGTCGGGCTCGGCGAGGTCGGCGAAGGCGACGATGTCGCGCACTTCCAGCACCTCGTTGCGGTCGTTGGTGATCCAGACCTCGATGTTCTCGGCGTGGAACAGGGAGTTGATCTGCGGCAGGTTCTCCAGGCTCTCCTCGTAGACGCTGCGGTTGTAATGACTGAGGAAGAAGTGGCGGTTCTCGTCGTAGCTGTCGGCGTAGACCTGAAATTCGGACAGCTGCGCACCGCCTTCCAGGGTGATCTTCTCCCGCTGGCTGCGTTGCTGGCTGGCGATGGCCGTCAGTCTCAGGTGGCCGAACTGCAGCTCGGTCTTGAGGCCGAAGAGCGACTGCGCGCCCTCGATCAGCGAACCGCGCAGGGGCAGGCTCACGTCGCCGGCCTCGATCTTGCGCAGGATGTCGTCTTCGCTGAAGGCCTCGGAGTTGTAGTCGAGCTTGATCTGGTTGTCGAAGTTGAAGGTAGCACCGGTATTATAGTTGGTGTTCAGCTTGAGCTTGTCGCCGATCTGACCGGTGACGTTCATCTGAATGTCCATGTCGAAATCGAAAATCGTATTGCTGCGGAATCGCTCGACGATGAAGGGGTTCTCCTGGTTCTGGTAGTTGACGCCGAAACTCAGGTCGACGCCACCCTGGGGCTGGATGTCGATCTCGGTGCCTCCGAAGAGGCTGTTGAGTAGGTCGGGGTCGAGTTCGATATCGGCCAGGGGATCGCCGATGGAGACTTCCTCGCCCACGCCTACGCCGGCGAGTTGTTTGAAGTAACGATCCTTGCCCTGCTGCTCGCGGTACTTGAAGTACTCCTCAAAGGTCAGGTAGGTCGGCGGGCGGAAGTCGAAGCCACCGAGGGTTTCGCGGACGATGTAGCTGTTGGTTTCAGGGTCGTAGGTGACGGTTTTCCGTACGCCGGCGGGATCGGCCAGATCGATGGGGTTGCGGTTAGGGTCGGTGATGAAGTCGCGGCGGCGGTCGCGGAGGGGGGGGAGGGTGTCGGCGGGGGCAGCATTGCTCTTCAACAACCGGTTTTGCACCTGCGGCCGCGCCCAAAAAGCCTTTCTCCCCGACCCCTCTTCCGTGGAGCGGGGAGAAGTGGCGTACGTTGAGAACATGGTGCCCTCGGAAATTATATGGCCTGGCAGGTCCTTGCCCGGCACGCGGTCGGCGGGCGGCTGGTAGGTGATCTGCTTGAAGAGCAGGAGCACAGCCTCGTTGGCGACGGCGGCGGTAGTACCGGCCTCGGGGCTAAAGGGAGCGTGGGTGAAGTTAAGCGAAGTAAGGGCAAAACCGAGTAGTAAGAGTAGCGTCTTATTCATATATCAATCCTTCCGAAGGCCCGGGGAAGTTCGGGCGGTCCATCGGGAACGGTGCCCGGGAGGCAAAAACGTTCCGGTGGGTCAATTTTAAGATTAAGCGGGCCGGATAAATCCGGAATACAGTGAAAAAAGGCGAAACTTCAGGAAGACAGTTCCCGCAAGGCGCGTTTGATGATCTCCTCCGAGCTGCCCGGATCGGGCGTAGCGCTGAAAACCCGGTTGAGGGCACGCTGCACGGCGGGGCGGGCAAAACCGAGGTTTACCAAGGCTGATAACGCTTCGGTCCGTTGCGTATTGCTCTGGGGGGAGAGCATTGTCGGCGTGGCGAAACTTTCCTTGGTCATCTTGTCCTTCAGGTCCAGAATGATGCGCTGGGCCGTCTTCGGGCCGATGCCCTTTACGCGGCGGATAGCCCCCACGTCTTCGCCGATTACGGCGGCGCGGAACTCGTCGGCGTTCATGCTCGAAAGCACCACCAGGGCCGTGGCGGGCCCCACGCCGTTGACGCTGATGAGCATCCGGAAAAGCGCCCGCTCGGTCTCCTCGAAAAAGCCGTAAAGCGTCTGCTGGTCTTCCTTCACGTGGAAGTGCGTGAGCAGCTTGGCCGTCTCCGCCTTCTCGATCTTCGTGTAGGTGTACAGGCTGATGTTGATGTGGTAGCCGAGGCCGCCGGCTTCAATTACGACGAAGCTTGGCGTCTTGTGGGCAATGGCTCCCTTTACGTAGGTTATCATTTGTAGGTAGGGATTATCTTAAAAGGGCGGCAAAGGTACGGGTTAATGGGGTGATGGTCTGGTGGTTAGGCTGGTTAGCTCGTCGGCCGAGGCTAGCGTTAGCCCTGACTCGTCCGACGAGCGGGCTGGATTTGGATTGGTGACAAGTGGTTTTGTGGGGACGGAAGCAAGAAATTCTTATGCCAATTTGGCGAGGCCGCAGGATGCAATGAAGGTCTTGGAAGAGCAGTGGCCTAAGCGTAATGTAAAGGTCGTGATTCGTTCACAGTTATTTGTAAGCGGATATTCGTAGACAACTAAAAACGGGAAGATTAGTCATTTGACTAACCTTCCCGCTCTGCTTTGGAAAAAAAATAGGCTACTCGACCCTACTCCCCGTCCATATCTTTGGAGTCCAGATTTCAGTACTTTCGTCGTAAATACTGTACTCGATACGAAGTTCATTCTTATCGTCCGACAAATGCCCGGAACCGTGAGCCCTTTTGCAGCAAGCAAGAAGAGTAGGTAGAAAAAGGAAGGATTTGTAATCAGTTGCAACGACGACGTCGTTGAAAAAATCATCGTTATCGGCACCACGCGGAAGGTTTCTCAGGTGAATGGTTTCGTTAGGTCCGAATGCAAAATCAATGGTAAAGTCTCCCTCCATAGTTTCATCCTCGTTATTCCCCCTGAACCTTCCCACAATTGGAATCTTGTCAATTTCAGGCTTGATAAACGTATAACTGGCCGTAGAGGTCGCGGATTCTTGTCCTCTTTCCGGACATTCCGTTATGTTCTTGTCAACCGTTAAGCTAACCTGCAGGTCGTCGAAACTCTGATTGGGAAAATTAAGCTTGAACTCACGGGTATCGATCATTCTGCTGTCGTCCCCAACCATCCAGTCATAGTTATCATTAATGTTCTGAGCCCTGAACATGGTTGGGCCGCCTGAATAAGTAGTGTCCGTGATCGGCAATTCTATCGTGAAGGTTGTGTCGTTGATGGTTTTGGAAAGACCTTTAAACAATATGAAATCCGCACTTGGGGGTGGAGTTGCGACACAGGCGTCGTAATTGGGACATTCGGGGGAAAGGACGTCATTACATTCTTCTTCTTTACACCCTAAAAGAGTGAATAACATTAAGAAAGTGACAATTAAAGTACTCTTTATCTGTTTGGGATGAATCATTGCTTAATTATTTTGAAATTTTCTACTCTTTCCTTGAAGAGTAACCGAGCTTGATACGTGCCCGAGATCAAATCATTTAATCTAAAAATGTGGCACAAGGATATTCGAGTGCTTTTCGGAACGCTACTATGGTAATGCTTTTCTGTCTCAATAACTGAGACGATTGAAGTTTAACTCAAAAACCTCATCATAATAAAAGCAACGTTTTTTTCTATCGTATTCCACTTTTGCACCGAATTACCGAAGAGCATCTAAGTTTCGGTACAAAGTAGCTCGCGATATTTCAAATCTTGCCGAAAAATCTGAAGGCGACCCAGTAGCTTTTATGGAAATCAGATAATCTATTCTTCTCAAAAGAGAAATTTGGTTTATAAGGGACATGATATGAGAGTTCTTTAATATACGACTATAATATGGGAAGACTATTCCTCATGTTCGTCCATCAAAGAAATATTTTTTGAGACTCATTTATTCGGATTAGAAATTATGAAGAGTACTTCACTTGGACGAATTGTTATTTTACCTCCCCCACCTCCTTAGGATAACAAAGAAAGTACTTCCGAAAAGTCCTGGGTTCAATCCCAAAATCACTGATCCGGGACATCGGCACCACCTTCCCGTCCTTGCCAAGCACCATGATCTCCTCCTTGCTGAGGGTATAGGCACTGTTGCTCTCCTCGCCGGTGATCAGAAAGGCCGACGCCCCGCGCGGCAGGTCGCGGTGGGCATCGAGGGCAGCCTGGACTTTGGCTACGTAGGCGGGCTCGAATGGCTCATTGGAAAACTCGAGCCGGAAGAGCCGCCGGTTAATCAGCCCGTAGCTGAGGTAAGCCAGTAGCCGGTCGGGGTGCTTCTGCCAGGCCTTTACGGCGGCGGTGATGTCGGTATCGTCGAGGGCGGCGAAGCAGTCGAGCAGCTCGTTGCGGCGCTCCTTGAAGTCCTGGTCGGTGATGCGGTGCTTCAGGAAGTATTCGAGGCTGGGGGGTGCCCATACGTCGGTGCCGGCGCGGCTGAGGTCGCGCGCCCGTTGGAGGACGAGAATGAGCATCTGCTCGGCGGCCACCACGGTTTTGTGGAGGTACACCTGCCAGTACATGATCCGCCGGCTGGTGAGGAAGCGCTCGACGGAATAGATGCCCTTCTGCTCCACCACCAGGCGGTCGTCGGCCACGTTGAGCATTTCTATGATGCGGTCGTAGCCGATCACGCCCTCGCTGACGCCGGTGAAGTAGCTGTCGCGGTTGAGGTAGTCCATGCGGTCCATATCCAGCTGGCCGGTGACGAGCTGGTGGAGGAAGTGTTTTTTGTACTCGCCCTTGAATATCCGGATGGCCAGGTCGAGTTTGCCCTGGAACTCGTCGTTGAGCCGCTCCATGAAGTACAACGACACGTCTTCGTGATGGACCTCGATCAGGGTGTTTTCCAGCGTGTGCGAGAACGGGCCGTGGCCGATGTCGTGTAGCAGGATGGCGATCTTGACCGCCTCGGCCTCCCGTTTATTGATCTTGACGCCCTTGCGCTTCAGGCTGGCGACCGCCTTGCCCATCAGGTGCAGCGCCCCCAGCGCGTGGTGGAAGCGGGTATGCAGCGCGCCCGGGTATACGTAGTGCGTTAGGCTCACCTGCTTGATGCTGCGCAGCCGCTGGAAGTAGGGATGCTCCACCAAATCGAACAGGATGCCGTACGGGATGCTGACGAAGCCGTAGACTGGGTCGTTCAGGATTTTGTGGGATTTTTCCATGGGGTACAGGTTGCAGGGTACAGGTTGCAAGTTACAGGTTGCAACGGTAGGTTTCGTCGAAACGATCATGGACGAAGTGTACATGAAGATGACACAGAAAAACAATACCATTGGCCAATTAGTAGGCTGCCCGGAAATATCATTACCGTTAAGGGATGGGAACAAAATAAAACCAGATTTCTGTTCGCGTCCCTAAGTTTGGTCTTTCGTACGGCAAAAATGCTCTCCACCTTTTCTCCACAAATAAGATGGAAAACTTTTTGTGTCACAAGCGACTAATTTATTTAAATTTGCTTGATTCAGTAATTGGAGCGAGTGGTGGACCTTTTAAGCGGGGCGCTGGCTTATAAATTAACTTATAAGTGAATACCTTTGTTACATTCGAAGCCATACGCTATGGTGATACTGCCACCATTTTCACCGTACAGGTTTCCGAAGACGATGCTCAGCGCCCCGTAAGTGAATTTGCCGATTTTCGCTAACGCGCGGAGGTGGACCCAACGGTAGCTGAAGATTTAGCTGAGATAAATGCTCAGATCGAACGACTTGCTGATGGTGGCGTATCTCCAAACTTCCTGCGTGGAGAAAAACAAGCTGCCGCCCTACCCGGTAAAGCATGGCAGATCGTAACCCAATAGTTTCGGCCGGTTAAAGACGGACCATTACGGCTCTACTGCGTCCTGTTACCTCACGAAGTTGTCACTCTGTGTAACGGTGGTCGCAAGACCACCTACACCGCGCAAGAATGTAAAAATGTGAGGGACCACTTCGAATTCGCTAATCGGCTTCATCGCAAAGTTCATGGGCGTCTCTCAGAAGAACCTGAAAGGCCATCGTTAGAACGAATAGAAGAGATTTTAGAAAACGAAAGGTTGCCATTATGAAACGAGGAGAAAGAAACAGAGCGGCGTCCCCTTTATGGGATCGAATGGTAAATACGATCACCGACGATGCACGCTACACCGTAAACCTGTCTAACGACATAGTGGACCAAATCCACCTGTACCTCAAACAAAAGAACTGGTCTCAAAAAGATTTGGCCGACGCCCTCAAAAAATCCCCCTCGGAGATTAGTAAGTGGTTACAACCAGGTCATAATTTCACTACCCGTACTATTGGTAAGCTTAGTGCTGCCCTGGGTAAAGACTTAGTGGTTACTCCCTTGCGTTACGATAGTATGCACGGTAGTCTCTTACCTTTCGGAAGCGAGCGAAGCGCTCGGTACCGCAGCCACGTGGAACTAATGGCTGGAACAACCGATATCTTAACGCAGCCGAACATCACGATAGAGATTCCTGACTTCGACCTGAATATTGGTCTGAATTGGGCGGGCGCCATAAATGAAACCACTATTAACTTGGAAGAATTAACGGAAGCGACAACCGACGTGACCCCCGGTACCCCCTCTTACGCAATGGCAGCATAAGCTTATGAACCCTCAATTCACCTTCGTCTACCAGGGAATAACGGATGAACAATTCGCTGTTTATCCCGAACATTACCGACTTGATGTCACTCATCACAACATCAGTACTCAAATTCGGTTTCTCCATAAATTCTCGACCCGTCAGATCGGTTGCGAACTCACCGTTGACTTTATGGCGGTTGACCAAGCTCCATTCCTTCGCTGCGCCATTGTCTGTATGTTTCAAATTGACAAAACAAGCTGGGCCGAACGGTTATCAAAAGAAAAAGACTTTACCACGATCGAAGAAGGCATCTTTCTGCATTTTGCTGCATTCACCATCGGAACATTGCGCGGTGTACTTCACGTACGGCAGCAAAACAAAACCGTTAATGCTACTCTTCCGCCCGTTAATGTGTTTCCTTTGATTAAGGATATGACGGAGGAAGAAAGGATTATTCGTGCTGGTAAAGAGGTGCATTCGTTGACCTGAAAGCTCACCTATTCCGAGGAAGCTCAAAAACTATTCAATCCGCCGCTCCAGCCAAAGCATCCCCTGACAAACCACCCCGTAAACCAGCAAAAGCGCCAGCCACGCCTCCAGCCCCGCCCGCATTCCGTAGCTGAACACGATCGGTGCCGCCGCCGAGGAGATCACCACCAGCAAGCGGACCGTACTCTTGATGCTGCCCAGGAAACGCGGGCCGTAGCGCTCGGCCCAAAGCGCCGGCATCAGCACCGACTCGATGCCCGCCGTGATGCCCGAAAGCGCAAAGAAAACCGGGATGGACAGGTCGCCCCGCACCAACAGCAACACCGCCAACCCGAGCAGCATCGGCAGATAAGCAAACCGCAGCAGGTTTGCCGGTCCGTAGTTGTCGGAAAGCCCCCCGGCGGAGAGCAGGCAGATAACTTTAGACAGACCGTAGGTGCTCAGCCCGATCGCCATCCACGCCGCTGTATAGCCGCGTTGTTGCCCGATGACCGACTGGTTGAAGACCAGCCCCGTAAACACGAAGGGCAGGAAGATGAAGACGGGGATCAGGAGCTGAAAACGCCGGTCGGAAAGCACCTCCGCCCGGGTCCACGAAGCCTGCGGCGCGGCGTCGGGCGTTGCCGCAGCCTGCTCTTCGGCCACGGTATCGCCGCGCTGAAAATTGTCGTAGCGGCGGATCAGGAGCCAGACTGCCGGCAGAAATATTACCCCGATCAGCGCGGCCATCCCCAGCCAGACCGCGCCGTAGCCGTACTGCGCCATCAGGTACACCGCCGTATAGGGAATGATTACCTCGGCCAGCGAAAGACCGATCATGGTGGCCGATAGCGCCTTGCCCCGCCCCTCGTTGAAGTAGCGGCCTACGGTTGTGGAGCCGATCAGCGTCAGCACCCCCTGCCCGCCCAGGCGAACGAGGAAGAGCGCCGGAATCAGCAAGTAAAGACTGGTGGTCAGCCCCAGTACAACGCAACCGGTAATGACCAGCAGCGCCACGGCCGTGCTCACGTAGCGGATCCGCAGCCGGTCCACCTGCGTACCGATGGCCGGCAGGGCAAAGGCCGCCGCCAGCGTCACGGCCGAGTAAATGCCCGCGAAGGTCCCCTCGGCCCAGCCCATTCGCGCCGTCATGCCCACCACGAACAAGCTGATAAAATAAGTCTGCCCCACCGAACTGAAGAAGTAGTGCAGGAAGCCGAAGCCGAGGTAGCGGGAGTGGTCGTGGATTAGTTTGCGCATCGTCATGCCTGGGCAAACGCGGGAGACCGGGTAAGGTGGCGACGTAGTGCTAAAATTTACGGGAACGGACAGAAAAGTCCGTTTTTTGACTACACCCTCTGGCAATGCTTTTTCGCAGCTGCCCCCGGAACCCGCCCCGGATGCATACCGGTAGCAGGTTCAATCGTCATGAAAAATCTTGCCCTCTGCTTATTCTTTTTCCCGCCCTATTCGGGGCCCAGCGCTACGGTTCGTTCGAGATCTTTGGCGGGCCGGGTATTTCGGGTACGTTCAGTAAACACCCCGGCACCGACGCCCGGCCCGTACTGAGGGCCACGGCGGGCTTCGGGGCCAGCATGCACCTTGATCAGTACGCCGACCGGTTGTGGGGCGCGGCCCGGACGGATTTCGGTGGGGGACGCAGCACGACGGGCGGGGCGGCTTCGATCCGTACGGGCCGGGGGAGCCTTCCGTCGATCCCACCGTTATCAATCGGCACTATTTCATCGGGGAACAATAGCTCTGCGGCGGGTCTTCCCGCCCCGAAGTCCCTGGCGGCCGTTTGCGGAGGCGGGGCTTTCGTACGGCAAATACGCAACCACCGTCAACCGGGTCCGGGACGGGGCTACTACTGCGAATAACATCAGTCGTTTCCGGAGCGCCTCCCCCATCGGGCGGCTGGGCGGCGGCCTGGACTACAACTTCAATGAGCATTTTGGCCTGTACGTCATGCCGGTGGTGCAGTACCACCTCCGCCCCCTCAACGAGCGGGGGCTGACGCGGGTAGCGCCGTGGCGGTTGACGGTCGAGATCGGAGGACGGGTGTTCGTGGACCCACGGTAGATTTTTCGGGCGCGTGCGCGGGTGCAAGGGCGGTTTTTTAAGGGCATCGCCTCCTGGCCGGGGGGCACTTGTGGTCGCGGGAAAGGGGGGGGGGCTGGCGCAACCATCGTATAAAGGGGATCCTCCCCGTCGCCGGTCGTCATTGCTGAAGGCGGAGCATAGCCCGGCGGGGAACGTCGGTGCTTGTTCAGGGTGGCATTATCGGATATGACCCCGTTTACACCGGTGCGTTCGTCGTGGAGCGATCTTCCGAAGACCTCACATTTCAGCGGCAAAACATCAGCCTCGGCCTATGGGACACCAAGCAGCAAAGCATCACCACCTCACGCTCCTATTACTTCACCACCACAAATTACGTCTACGTACCGGACGTCGTCCGCCTCGGCGTAGGTTACCGGTTTACCAAGCTCAAAAAAGAATCCAAGTTACCGAAGTGTTAATTTCGCGATAGGGAGTTCTGGTAAAGTGCAGAATGCAGGGTACAGTATGTACGTCAGGCTAAACTCTGCTCTCTGCTTTCTCATCACTCCCGCGCCTTCGAATCCATCCAGATACTAACCGGCCCATCGTTCACCAGCGCGACCTGCATGTCCGCCCCGAACTCGCCGGTTTCTACCTGGCGAACGGCGGTAAAAGCCAGTGTTTTTACAAACTGCTCGTACAAAGGAATGGAGATGTCTGGCTTCGCACTCCGGGTAAAGCCCGGTCGGTTCCCCTTCTTCGTACTGGCGTAAAGCGTGAACTGCGAGACTACCAGCAGCCCGCCGTCGATGTCTACGACGGAGCGGTTCATCAGCCCGTCTTCGTCACTGAAGATGCGCAGCCGGGTGATCTTACCGCAGAGCCAGTCGATGTCTTCGCTGGTGTCTGCCTCTTCGATGCCGAGCAAGATGAGTAATCCCTGGTCAATCTCACCGGAGACTTTTCCTTCGATGGTTACGGAGGCGGAGGAGACTCGCTGAATCAATACGCGCATTTTTTCTTGATTTATAAAATCATCATTAATACAGTCCTTTTTCCATTATCCAGTCTTCCATCAGGTACCCTTTGCCGATGTCGGTATTGCAGCGTTCAATCTTTTCAAAGCCGAGACGTTCGTAAAAACCGATGGCCTTATTTTGGTGGTTTACGTCGAGTCGGAGTTTGGTCTGATTTTCGTTGCGGGCGATCATGGCTACTTCTTCGATAAGCGCCTTGCCGTAGCCCTTGCCCTGGGTGGAAGGAAGCAGGTAAAGCTTATGGATCTTGGTAACCTCAGGAAGGTAGTCTTTTTGGTAGCCTACGTAGCCGACCGGCGTGAAGCGGGTGACTCTGCCTTTTATGTATCCCCTCTCGGTGCGTTTACCGGGCTGATCCGCTTCGACCAGGAGCTTGAACACCACGCCGTCAGCGGTTTGTTTTGCCAGCTCGTCTACGCTATACATCATTTCCAACATGTACGCGATCTGTTCTCCGGAGAGGATTTCGCCAAAAGTGTCCGGCCAGGTAGCGTGGGCTATACGACGGATGGTTTCGTACTCGGCCGGGGTGGCGGGCAGAATGCGGTAACTTGGATTCATGGGCTGAAAATACAAACGCTAAGTGCTTACCCGAGAATTTGTTTTCCGCCCTGCGAACAAGCGCTTATCTCAACTCAAAAAAGTTTTCCCTGGTCCGGAGGCGTGAAGGGCAAATGCAACTCCGCCCCGTTGTTCCGCACGTTTCCCACCAGCGGCGATACCGGATAATACTCCAGCGTACCGTCCGGCGGCGTGCGGAGGAGTTTCAGAACTTCGGGCAAGGCGGTACTGGAGTTCAACCACTCCGCTTGCTGTTCGGCGCTGGTCAGCAGCATGGGCATCCGGTCGTGGATCGGGGTCATTTCGGCGTTGGGCGGCCCGGTGATGACGGAGTAGGTAAAAACGGGGTTGGCGTCCGGGGTGTCCTTTGGCCGCCATTGCTCCCAGATGCCGGCCATCACGAGCAGACTGCCGTCGGCGGATTGAATGCGGTAGGGTTGTTTCCCGTCTTCGCGGCGTTGCCATTCGTAGAAACTGTCGGCCAGCACGAGGCAGCGGCGTTCGCGGATGGGTTTGCGGAAGCTGGCCTTGTCTTCAATACCCTCACTGCGGGCGTTGATCATGCGCGCACCGATCTTCAGGTCCTTAGCCCAAAAAGGGACGAGGCCCCAGCGGAAGGCGGAGAGCTGCCCGGGGTTACGGTCGGTGATCACCAGGCCGTTCTGGGTGGGGGCTACGTTATAGTTTTCGGGCAGTCCGTCGGCGGGTGGTTGCAGGCTGCGATTGAACTGCTTGCGCAGTTGTTCTTCGGTGATTACAATGGAGTAGCGGCCGCACATGGTTGATGATTTAAGACTGTCGGTGTAGTTCCTAAACAGACAGCCAATGGTATATGGTTCGTTGAAGAGTATTTCAGGCGGGGCCGCAGGATGCAAAGGTGGTTGAAGGGCAACAACACTCCGTGTCCTTTTTTACGGAAGCATTTGTTTGTCCCGTTATATGCGTTAAATATCCCCGCAAAGTAAAAACGCGTACCCGGAGTAATCTCCGAATACGCGCTGGCTATAAATTCTGATCTACGACTACTGCGCTCTGCGCCTGAAGGTTCCGGGGTGCGAGGCAACTGTTATACTCAGTTCAAAAGCCGGGCCCCACTCGAATTGACCTTCAATAGTATTTTCATCTACGAAGCTTCCTCGGAAGCGGGTTTCGACATCAATTTCACCACCGGTAGTATCAGGTATGAAATATTCACCTCCGCCTGCTGAAACGCTATGCTGTCCATTCCGTTGTCGAGTCATATCTGTTTCGTAAACACTGTATTATAACGCGTTCGGGAAAGATTTGGACTTGGAGCTTCCATCTGAATCAGTCGGCAACAACCATTACGGACAGTATCGTCCTTAAAGGAAAAAATCATACCGATATCGAGTAGGCAACCCTCCATATCCGAATAAAACTCACCGGGATCAAGTTCACGGCATTCCATATCGCCGATACGTACCTTGGGTTCGGGGCAGTTACATTCTTCCGCTGCGGTATCTACCTCAAACCAAAACACACAGATAAAAGGTTCCGGGTCCGGTACGGGGGCGGGTCGATCATCGTCGATACAACTACTTAAAGTAATGTAAAAAATGATGGAACAAGTTAGAGAGCGATTTAAGTAAAGATGTCGTGGTTATCTGTTTAGGTGAATTTTACGAACCATCGGAGAACGACTTGATTAAGGATTCAAAGATGTCTACGAATCGAGTGGGATGAGATAAAGGCATCTATTTAGACCTGCGGATTCCGCAAAGGTAGATGTCTCTATCTCGATCCTCTCACACCACCGGACATACGGTTCCGTATCACGGCGGTTCCTGGAGTTCGCCTATCGGCTTGGCATGATGGACTATCTTGGCGATACTCACCAGCCCCAGCTTATCAAAATAGCTTTTCGGGAACGCCTCGTTCATGTGCGAGGCTCCCCCGTTCCACCAAGGGCCACGACCATTGAAGGCACCCATGACCGCGCGTTCTTCGCTTAGTCCTCGGGATTGTAAACCTTCCTTGCGTGTCCAGTTTCTCTTCCATTGTCGCCACTTCACTTTGCGTAGGTGCCGTCGCATCCAACTATCCACTTGCTCGGCAAATTGCTTCGTCTCGCTCTGGTTGAAGTAGAATGCCCAACCCCGTAGCAAAGGATTAAGGTCGTTATGGATAAAGTCCCGGATATTGCGCCCCTTACCACGGCGGAACTTCACCTTCACCTTCTTTCGTAGCCGCTTCAGACTTGCCTTTGCTGGTTTCAACTTGATCGACTTGTTCGTCGTAAAGCTGTAACCCGGAAAAACACGGTCCCACGGACGGCCGACCTCACTCTTCTTCT
>ENA-ORXM01000467-ORXM01000467.1-marine-metagenome-genome-assembly--contig:-NODE-467-length-72181-cov-8.228933_pt1 | contig 72181 bp, 58 predicted proteins | sample MGYA00237867_ERZ511480 | MGnify/ENA primary metagenome ERZ511480 (study PRJEB26309, sample SAMN06266103) | marine metagenome | isolation source: Algal blade | place: United Kingdom:Sidmouth, United...
GCTAATTCCTGACGTTCACGATTGGCTCAATCGGCACGGGTTTCCACCGCTAGCTGTCACCAATCAGAAAGACTTTGGCATGGTCGAACTTTGGGACGATCGCGCTATTCAAGTGCTCTATAACACCGGTAAGGCGGTGCGCCCAAACAAGCTCGAGCAAGCAGAAAAGGCCGAGCTGTTTGATCCAGACGAAGACGTCGTCTACGCCGACGATGACGAGCACAAAGAAGTAGAGCCTACCGAAGACGAAGTGGCTAACTTTAAGCGCAACATCAAGGCGAGTAGCGACAACAGCTTGCACTCGCTCGACGATCTACTCGATGCCTTAGATGATGGCGATTACTCTCCAGGTGACGCGCCCAAAGAGATTGATGTGCATCCCGGACTCGAGCCAGATGCAGGCAAAACTGTCGCTGCGGCTGTGGTCTCCGCTGCAATTGAAGCGCCCGAATCGGACTTGCCACTCAATACACACGGATTCGTCACCTCCGATATCGAACCCGATAACAATGCCCGACCCAAAAACGCCATTGTCGAGATCAATCTTGACGCTGACGACTTAAATGTAGAAGACGCTGGTGACGAGACCGCAGAGTTTAAAACTGTGGCTGAGGACGATGCTGACGACGATATTGACTTCAGCCCTATTGAGGAAGTGGATCTGCAGGTCAGCGATGAGGAAGCCCCCGCTGACAAAAAACAGACGATGGACGAAACGCTAGAAGATCAACCAACTGTTGAGCCATACATCGCCGACACTGCAGGTGAGGAGCCGAGCTTCGATACCGATATGGATGACATGATGGACGATTTAGAAGGGCCCTTCATCAATCCGGATAGTATCTCGAAGAAAACGCCCTCTTTCAGTGCATTTCCGGATGATGACCTAGACGATTTGCACGATTTACCCTCTCTTAAAGTCGATCGACGCTAGAAACGTCCTCGTAGATTATTTGCGCTTTTCGCAATATAAAAAACCTCACAAAGTATTCTGCAATATCGTGCGCTATTCCATGCACTTCAGTACCTCATATCTCCCAAGTGGTGTTACAATTCACAGGTGATCCGCCAAGAACCACCGTATATTCGCTTGGTTCGGCGATTCGACTAGTTCAGCGCTATAGAGCATCTCGTCCTTCAAACTAGCAAGAATGACTGCTCTGTAAAGCCAGGACCCTTTGATCGATTTATTGAGGATTTTTGAGATGGAAAGACGCAAGTTTTTAACTACGGGCGCCCTAGGAGCAGTAGCAACTGCTGGCACCATTGCTGGTGCACCCGCCATTGCTGCAGACGCCACCGAGATGAACATCGTCTCAACTTGGCCCCGTGACTTCCCCGGTCTGGGCCTCAGCGCACAACGATTAGCCGCACGAATCGAAGAACTCTCCGACGGAAAAATCAAGGTTAACTACTTCGCTGCTGGCGAAAAAGTAGGTGCTTTTGACTCCTTCGACGAAGTGGCTTCGGGCAACAGCCAAGCGTACATCGGTGCTGACTACTACTGGAAAGGCAAGCACCCTGGTTTCGCTTATTTCACTTCAGTTCCTTTTGGCATGACCAACTGGGAATGGAACGCATGGATCAAATACGCTGGTGGCCAGGAGCTTTGGGACGAAATGTCCGGCGAATACGGCCTCAAAGCACTACCTTGCGGCGCCACGGGCACGCAGATGGGCGGCTGGTTCAATAAAGAAATCGAATCTGGCGATGATTTCAAAGGCTTGAAAATGCGCATGCCTGGTCTGGGCGGCGACGTCATTGCCAAAATGGGCGCTTCTCCTGTGTCACTGCCAGGCAGCCAAATCTATGAGAACTTGGTGTCAGGTTCAATTGAAGCAACAGAGTGGGTTGGTCCTTACAATGACTACTTCATGAAGTTTTATGAAGCAGCCAAATACTATTACGGCGCTGGTATGCATGAGCCTGGCGGCGGTTTGGCTATGGGCATGAACGCCGAGTGGTGGAACAAGCGCACTAAGTGGGAGCAAGCGATCATCACTGCTGCTTCACTTGAAGAACACGCCAACTCTGCAGACGAAGCACTGGCCAACAACGGCATCTACCTCGCCAAATTGGTTGAAGAACACGGCGTTGAAGTTCGCGTATTCAACGACGATGTTTATGACGCTTTTGGTATTGCAGCCGAAGAAGTATTTGAAGAAACTCGTGACCACAGCGCATTAGCCGCGAAGATCAACGATCACTTCCAACTTGCTTTGCGTGAAATCGGTGGCTACCAAGCTATAGGCGATATCGCCTATACTAACCAGCGCAACCGTGTACTTGGCATAAGCTAGCTTCAGTAAAGTACATGAAAGGCAGCAGCCTTAAGCCGCTGTCTTTTTAGTATCATAGCGCCGCATTCCTGACAAGCTCCTGGATTGCGGCGTTTTTGTTTCGACGACATTCGCAGCGCGCTCTAGCGCTCAGGAGAAGCGAAAATGACCGCCGCAGACACCGGCTTCAGACCACCTGGCTCAGACTCATCACTTTGTTACGTTAGGCTATTTGGTTGGCTCATGCTAGCAACCACCGCCGCTTGGTTGGTGACAAACTACCTATCCAATTCACAGCAATGGCCAAGAGCTACAGCGTTATTCGCCGGTGACTTTAGCTGGCAGACATTCGCGCAATGGGTGATATTCGCAATCCCTTTGGCACTTGCCTTTTGGTATGTGCGCAAAAACAATACGAGCACATTGCGTGAAGACGCAGCACGTATAACCGCAATCAATGCCTATTTAATACGCGCAGCATTTTTTACCGTGCTGTTAATTGGCCTAGTCGACACAGTTATTTCGTTTCTTCGTGTTGAGGACATGCTCGAGTTGTACTTCGACACCGATACAGCCAAATCACTCAGCCGGCCGCAAGAACGCGGTGCTAATGTGCACATGCCATTAATTGCTGCAAGCTTTGTTTTGGCCGCTTTTACTCGCTCACTCTGCTTTCCTTGGCTAGCCCTGCTGATAGTAGTCGCTGAGCTTTTGATCGTTATCACACGTTTTATCTTCTCTTACGAACAAGCGTTTATGGGTGACTTAGTACGTTTCTGGTACGCCTCACTTTTTCTCTTTGCCAGCGCCTATACCTTGCTGCAAGAAGGCCACGTTCGAGTTGATGTGTTTTACGCAGGCATGGCAAACCGCAGCAAAGGCATAGTCAACGCCATTGGTGCCCTGCTGCTCGGTATGACACTTTGCTGGACCATTTTAATCTTGGGTCTCGGCGCTAAAACTTCCATTATTTATTCCCCGTTAGCCAACGTCGAAGTATCCCAGTCGGGCTTTGGATCCTTCACTAAATACCTAATGGCAGGTTTTTTAGCTGTGTTTGCAATCACCATGCTTATTCAGTTTGTCGCCCAGCTTTTTGAAGCAGTGGCAGACTATCGAGAAGAACCCGGTAATCGAGAGATCGACGCCAGCGCCGCGCACTAAGCGCCACCACGCCACTAAACGTTCGGAGTTATCGTGGAAATAGTATTTTTAATTTTACTCATCGTACTGCTGGCGATTGCACTGGGTTCTGGCTATCCCGTCGCTTTCGCTCTTCCAGGCTCGGCTATCTTGACAATAGGAGCAGCCGCCGCCGCAGGTTATTTTGCTACAGGCAATCCAGACGCCTTTTTTACCCACGGTGGGCCATCACAGTGGCTCAGTGCGGGCGTAACCAACCTGCGAGGGGTCTACTGGGAAGTAGAACGGGACACCCTAATCGCTATCCCCCTGTTCATCTTCATGGGCATCATGCTTCAGCGTTCTAAAATCGCTGAAGATCTACTGATGACCATGGCGCAGCTCTTTGGTCCTGTGCCAGGTGGCTTGGGCATTTCGGTTGTTTTTGTTGGCGCGCTACTCGCCGCCACTACGGGCATCGTAGGGGCCACGGTAGTTGCGATGGGTTTGATCTCGCTGCCGGTTATGCTGCGCAACAACTACTCCCCTGCACTGGCGACAGGCACCATTGCCGCATCTGGTACGCTGGGTCAAATCATCCCCCCCTCAATTGTCTTGATCATCCTTGCCGACCAGCTGGCGTCGGCTACAGACCAAGCCAGCTCGATGCGCAAAGCTCTTTACAAGGCGAGCACGGGCGAACTTTCCATGCCCTCTTCTTTTGACGTCGTCTCTACCAGTGCCGGTGAGATGTTTTTAGGTGCTCTCGTCCCAGGCTTGATCTTAGTCGCTCTTTATATGCTGTTTATCTTGGGATTCGCGCTCATTAAACCGAGCCTCGCGCCTGCAGTACGCATACCCTTAGAAGAAAAACAAAGTCTGCTGACTAAAGTGCTTATCACGCTAGTTCCGCCTCTACTGCTTATATTCTTGGTGCTCGGCTCTATTATTGCCGGTGTCGCGACGGTAAACCAAGCCGGCTCTATCGGTGCGGCAGGCGCACTGCTGATGGCGGGATACCGTCTCACTAGCGGCAAATTTGCCTACGTACCAGCCATACTTGCAATAGCAGCTTTGATTACGATTACCGTCGTCATCAACACGGTCAATATCAACATCCGCAGTATTAACACCGATGGAGAACTGCTAGGCGTTCAAATCGCAATTGTTGCGGTAATTTTGTTGGTAATAGCGCTGGTATGGAGTGGTGTTCGAGTTTATAAAACAGACAACACACTGCACGAAGTCATGGTTGAAACAGCCAAAACAACATCACTGGTTTTCATCATCCTGATGGGCGCGGCGATATTGACTGCCGCGTTCCGCGCTTTTGGTGGCGAAGACATCGTGCGTGATTTCCTCAACGGCCTACCTGGCGGCTTCTGGACCAAGTTCATTATCGTTATGGCTGTCATCTTCGTCTTAGGTTTTTTCCTAGATTTTATCGAAATCGCCGTGGTCGTGGTGCCCATCGTAGCTCCAATTCTGCTGGCAGACCCTGGAGCCAATGTCACAGCTGTTTGGCTTGGCGTTATGATTGGTTTAAACATCCAAACATCTTTTCTAACGCCACCATTTGGTTTTGCTTTGTTTTACCTGCGAGGTGTTGCACCTGCATCCGTTAAAACAATTCAAATGTACAAGGGCGTCATAGCATTTATCTTGCTGCAAATAGGCGCCTTGGCCATTGTCGGAAAATTCCCAGCCTTGGTGAATTACCTACCGAACAGGATGTCACTGACCTCGGAAACGGCCCCACCACCACGTAACCCGCAAATGCAGTACTGTCTTGAGGAATACACAAATCAGCAGTTTGTCAGCAATGGCGACGCGCTTTTGGCCAGTATCAATACAGCACAGGCTCTATCACTTGATGGGCTGCCAAAGAAGCTACAAAACAGCTTGAGTGGCAGCTTTGACAGCGCAGCAGAAAGCATTGATTTGCTACAACAAGCCTTTGTCGCGGAAGCAGCGGTTGTTGAAGCTTCAGCGGCTTATCGCCCCATTCACTCAACGGTTCGCGCGATTGAAGCGAATATTCGTGAATTGGAGGTCAAAAAATCAGCCATTGAAACCAGCATCAGCCGTGAATCGGACGAAACTAAGCGCGGCAAGCTTGAGCAACGTGTAGAGCAAATAAATACTGATGTAGCCGCTTTAGAAGCGACCGTGCCAGCTGACTGGGCGGAACGCAATAAGGATTTCTCTGCACTCCAAGCAACGGAAGATAAGGCGCGCAATCAGTATCGACGTGCTGCGGATAACGGCTATCAACCCGTCGCAGAATTGCTGTTAACACTAGAAGGCAATCAAGCACTAGAAAGCTTATCGGTTCCGCTAGATGACATAAAAACTGTCGTTGAACAAAGCGAACCCAAAAAGGCGATGGCTGCGATTGCCGCACTGTCAAAACAGTTCAGCGACATTGAAGGAACCAGCAAGATAAAGTCAGCCCTAGCAAAGGCTCGTAAGATTCTAAAAGCACGCAAGCCAGACCCTGAGAAGGCGCAAGCAGAGCTAGCGAAGGCGCGCGAAATCTACGACGAAGAAATCAGCTGGCGAAAAATTGCTGCGGCTCAACTTGCAGAACCATTGCGCACCTACGAAGCGTCCATCAAGGACACGATAGGTACACGCTCACAACGCCGATTGACGGAAGAGCAAGCGTTACAGGTAGCCGCTTGTCAGTCTGACCACAAAGACTTGTCACTGCGCTTCTAAGTGTGACAGCAAAAGAGCCCTGATCAATCGGATTAGGCGCTCAAAAGAAAATGGCCACCGCAAGGTGGCCATTTTTTTGTGTCAGAAAAACGTTTTAAAAAACTTCTATGCAAGAACTTCTAGCTTCGCCATCGATGCCATTAGTATCTTACTGCCAACAGCTTCAAAATTAATTGTCAGCCGCAAGCTCTCACCTTGGCCTTCGCAGCCAATCACCATGCCTTCGCCAAATTTTCCATGGTTCACCCTCTGTCCAATACGGTATGGCGTTTCTTCAACCATCGCCGAGATGCGAGCAGCGGAAGGTGCTTCAAACACAGGACGTGAGATATTGATTCGAGGTCGCACCTCCTCTAACAATGCCGCCGGCACCTCTCCGATAAAGCGCGAAGGGGTTGGGTAGAGCTCGCGGCCGTGCAAGCGTCGGTTTTCAGCTTGAGTGAGATATAACTTTTGACGCGCTCGGGTGATACCAACATAGCAGAGCCGACGCTCTTCTTCGAGGCGATCCCCGTCCTCAACCGAGCGTTGATGAGGAAACAAACCCTCTTCCATACCAAGCATAAGTACCAGCGGAAACTCTAAACCTTTGGCCGAATGCAAGGTCATAAGCTGCACACAGTCTTCCCAAGCCTCTCCCTGTGCATCTCCAGCATCCAAAGCCGCTTGAGCAAGGAATTGGTCAAGAGGACCCAGCTCTTCGAGTTCGTCTAATTCAGGGTTAAAGCCTTGAGCAGCACTGACCAACTCTTCCAAGTTCTCTACACGAGACTGCCCCTTTTCAGAGTTGTCTTTTTTGAAGTGTGCCTGCAATCCAGAGTCTTTTATCACAGCTTCAATACGCAGAGCCAAACCCAAGTCTTCGGTGTCTTTGTCTAGCGTGTCGATCAGGTCGCGGAATTTCTGCACGGCAGCAGCAGGCCTTCCTGTCAAACCAGGGCAAGCTTGCCACATGCTCAAACCTTGACCGCGCGCAAGTTCACGCAGCTGGGCGACGGACTTATCACCAATGCCACGAGTGGGCTGGTTGACCACCCGCTCAAACGAGACGTCGTCGTTGCGGTTGACCAGCAACCGCAAGTAGGCCAGCGCGTCTTTCACCTCGGCCCGCTCGAAGAATCGCATACCGCCGTAGATACGATAGGGCATGCCTGCAGAGATGAGCTGCTCCTCAACCACCCGCGATTGCGCGTTGGAACGGTAAAGTATTCCGCACTCGTCGCGCCTTCCACCATCATTTACCCAGCCCTGCACCTGCTCCACAGCGAATCGCGCTTCATCGTATTCGTTGTAGGCGCTGTACAACGTAATGGGGTCACCATCACCCGTGTCAGTCCACAGGTTTTTACCAAGCCTGGTACTGTTATTGTCTATTAGGGCGTTAGCAGCATTTAGAATATTGCCGGTAGAGCGATAGTTTTGCTCCAATCGTACTAATTGAACATTAGGTAAATCACGTTGAAAACTAAGCATGTTTTCAACTTTTGCTCCACGCCAACCATAAATAGATTGGTCATCATCGCCTACGGCAAATACACTCGCTGTGCGACCTGCCAGCAAGCGCAGCCAAGCGTATTGTATCGAGTTAGTGTCTTGGAACTCGTCCACCAGTACATGAGCAAAGCGGCGTTGGTAGTGCTGCTGAACAGCCGGATTATCGCGGATCAATTCTAATGACCGCAGCAACAACTCTGCGAAATCCACGACCCCTGCGCGCTGACATTGCGCTTCGTAGGCAATGTACACTTTCAGCATTTGCTCAGCGATATGATCACGTGGCTCATCGACATGCTCAGGTCTTCGACCTTCGTCTTTGTGATCATTGATGTACCAAACGATTTGCTTGGGTGGGAAGTGAGTTTCATCCAGCTGCAAGCCGCGCACGATACGCTTGACCATGCGCAGCTGGTCATCCGAGTCAATGATTTGAAAACTCTGCGGCAGCTTTGCCTCTTGCCAGTGCAAACGCAACATGCGGTGAGCCAAACCGTGAAAGGTTCCAACCCACATCGCACCTAAGGGTTGATCGAGCATGGCTTCTAGGCGGTTGCGCAATTCGGCGGCAGCCTTGTTAGTAAAGGTCACGGCTAAAATTGCGTAAGGAGAAGCGCCCTCCACTTGGTTAAGCCAGGCGATACGGTGAATAAGCACGCGCGTTTTTCCGCTGCCAGCACCTGCTTGAACCAAGAGGTTGCCGGCAGGAGCTGCCACGGCTTCACGCTGCGCGTCATTGAGAGAATCTAGTAAATGTGTCACGTCCATAGCCGCAGTGTACCAGCCTAGACGAGGTCTTCCGAGCAGAGTCTACGTATTCGAAAGCCACGGTAAACGCTGAAGCGACAGAGCGACGGGAAATGCACGCAATTTCTAAAGCACTGTACCTATAGGCAGGTGTACACAAAACCTCGCACCGTGCTGACAAGGATCTAGTGTTAAGCGACCACCCATCGCCCTCAAGTGCTTCTGCGCGAGATTTACGCCTATCCCGAGACCAAAGGCGCGAGACGAATAGAAAGGCTGGAATACATCAATGTCGGCATCAATACCGCCGCCGTTGTCCTGCACGACTAACCGCACATCTTCGCCATCGCGATCCAGAAACAGCTCTAACGCCAAAGCCCTCTGCGCGGCTACAGCGCTGTGGTGAGCGTTATCGACCAGACTTTCAATGACACGTTCTAACAATTGTTTGTCCGCCTCAACCCAGCCTTTGACATCGCTATGCAATTCCCAGCTAAACATGTAGCTCTCTTGCAAACGCAACATAGACTGCGTGACGAATAAATCTAGGCGCAATGAAGTGGGCTTGACACGGTCTTCTTGCACGAGCGACTCAATCACATTGACATGATCTACACACCTATCGGTACTGCGCTTCAATCGTTGCCACTGAACTTTGCTCTGCTGAAAATTGGGGTCCAATTTCAACACCATTAAATCGCCCGCAATTCTCATCAAAGGGGCACGTATTTTATCCGCCAAGGTCACCGCAGACTGACCTATAACTGTCCAGCGCATCGCCTCGAGATGCTCGTGGCTGAGATCCCACAGGTCTTGCTCTTGTTGGCGTAACTTTGCGCGAATATTCTCACGGTAATCGGTCAGCTCTTGAGTTCGCGATAGGCCCGATAACAAAGCAAGCACGGCAGAATTGAAGATGGCGATAAACACAATGAGGTTGATTAGCGCGATAGGCGCTTGAGAAAACAACGCCAATTCAGAGCAAACCAGTACAAAAGACAAAACCACCGATAGGAATCTAGCGTGCAGCACCTGCACTAAAAAGGGATTAAGTGATTGTCGCCCTTCCTTAAAAACCTGTTTGACGCCCTTGTAAAGAAGATACACCCCAACCAGAAACACACTGAAAAAGAGCAATATCACTAAAAACCACGCCAGCACCAAAATATCTAGCTGCCCAAAGTAGCTGCCCGTGATGGCTGAGCCACTGACCAAAATATTTGCGCTGACCCCTAACCTGAACAACACGTTACTGCGCAGGTGCCTGTAGCTGTTCAATGCACTTACGACGATAAAAACGCACGCTAAGGCATAATGAAAAGTCACATAGGCTAGCTCATCTATCCAAATCGTATCTGCCAGTTGCATGGAACTCAGCAACACCGCCATCAAGGACAGTGACAGAGAAATCAATAAATAGCGGTTACCACCAGCGTATAAAAGCGTCGATACAGAAAAGATCACCCAGATAGACCCCACTAGGCAAAACCATAAAATAGCCGTAGAGACAAAGTCAGTAAGCTCATAGCGGTACTGCAGCGGTAAATGGCTCCCGATATAGATGGGTGACATTTCAAGCCACGCATCACTCTCTTGGTGCAGACTGACTTTTAGTTCGTTGTCTTGGCTTTTAAGCAAATCATATGGCAATAAAAACAACGAACTACGCCGCCGCATTTCTAGGGGGTTTTCGATTGTTTTTTGAGATGAGAGCAGCTTCTTGCCATTGAGCCAAAGCTGTAATCTGTTGGAATGGATTGGTATATAAACTGCCGAATTTCTCGCAAGCTCTCCCGCAATGTCGAAGTTAGCTAGTAAGCTCTCTCCATTGGGGATTTTAGTCAGAGGGATAGCCCGGTGTGGCAACACATACTCAGGGCCATCTACCGGCCGAGCAGTTGATGTCAGTAAGCTAATTTTTTGTATGTTCTCATCATCGTTTGGCAACCAGTAGGGCGAACAAAACATTTTGTAAACTAAACATAATGCCAAAACTGAAACAACAGCAAGTACAGCCAAATGTACACGTCGAGTATTCGCGCTGAGTCTTTTAACCTCTCCACGAAAAGGTCCGACATAAAGTTCGGCGGCGGATACGCGACTACGAGAATGCATGATGCCAATAAAGATAATGGCCTTCGCCAAAATCTTCCAACCGCTGCGGGTTTAAATGCTCTAGCGCGCCTTGATCAACACTACGCCCATACACTAAATCGCTTTTATTTAGATATAAGTACAAATGCAGTATCACCTCCCCGCTTTGCCATCGCACCATGCAAACACTCGGTATACGCCCGAACTCTTCTAAATACGGGTTCAGCCACTCTTGTATTTTTAGGCGAGTCTTTTGAGGTAGTTCAACCGGATCGCTGAGCCAGACAATTTTACAGCTGGGAAAGCCTTCTAAGAAACTCAACGATTGAGTTGCGGTTAAATCTTTGTTATTTATCTCCGTTGATTGCATCGCCCGATGAAAGTCAAATTGCTGATTGAGAGCGTCGCTAATTTTATCGATTGACTGATCAATTCGGAGCAATGCATCGTGGCCATTTTTTTCCCAACGCAATCTATGCATTGTTTTAGTGGTTGCCAGCGCCGCAGCTAAGGGGTTTCGGAACTCGTGGCTGTATGTTGTCGCTATACGCGAAACCAGCGCATCCACCGTGCTGTCGGGTGATTTGTTTCGTGATTGATCAATGGCTTGACGAGTGTTTATTAGCGCGATATGCATTGAATTGTGAAACTGCGCTTGCTCTCGGCTGCCATCACGAATACGTATTGCAACAATTATCATCAGACAAATAGCCAACAGCGCCACACAGTGCAATGTGTAATAACCAGAATAAGTCGGTAAAAACCCCCACAAAACAAACATGTCTCTGATACCAAGCGCAGCCATCATGAGCGCAAAAAAGAGCATGACACCAATAGTGAACTCGCCTGCAAGCACAAAGCGTTTGATCAAAAGCCAGGTACAGGTCAACCCTGCCAGCTGAATAAGCAAACCGAAAAAAATAAAGTAGTGTTTTTGATCACTAAAGCTATCAATGGACACAAAAACTGCAACATGCAGGAAGATGTTGAGTAGATTGAGTCCATAAATATATTTGAGTACTTTTTTGTCTATCTCAAAAAGCACAGAGCACATGTAAACCATGCAGCTCATCATCACTAGGAAGCTAATAATGACAAAAGTGAACAATCCGCCGATTGCGCCAAGCGGATTGGTTTGTAAGTGTGGTAACAAACACCCCAGAAGCGATACACACAATACTGAACTCACAAAATAAAACTGCCCCGATTTTGTGGCGGCAAAAAAAGCAAAGGCAAAAATTGCGAAAATATCCACAACCAACAAAGCCAAAGCCATCCCGCGCTTAGTGGCATAGACAACAGACTTATGGGTTTCGAAAGCACCCCTCGGGCCTATGGCTATTGTCGACAAAGCCCCGAGTTCCGACTCGTTTGAATACACGTCGACAAGCAATTCATTTTTACCCAACCTGAAGGCTGACGCATTGACTGGGAAAAGGAGCGGCACACTCCAGTGAAAATCTGGTTGCTCACCTAGTTGACCAAAGTAAGGTTGAGGCACGCCATTGATCGTTATTTTTGCGCTATCAGCAATGTAAGGTAAATAGACTTCTCGGTCCAGTACAGGAGGGAACGCGATATCAAAAACCAATCGATATCGCCAGGATTTGCTTTTTGTATTCGCAGTGCGCCAATCGTCTGGCAGGCTGAGCACACTGCCATAAGCGCCTATCCCATCTGCCGTTATAGGCGCACGAGTTGCGCTGTTCAGCTGAACAACATCTGGGCTTTTGAATAAAAAATCCCACGAACCAAAGAGTGTCAGACCGGTGTAAGCCATGCTAAACAAAAGCATGCCGATAATCACAAACGCTCTTGATACTCCCAGCCTATCCGTTGCGGCTGGTGTCGGGCCTGAATAAGCCTCTGACATCCCGGTCAAATCCTCTGAAGGAGAAAGCACCTACCCGTTAGGCACTTACAAATAACGCTTCAATAGCACTTCGTGCTGTTTCAATTTTCACCTGATGCAATCATACACAACGTGGCACAATTTCCTGCAGCCTGTAATACTGTCAGTTTTAGCTATAGCCTATTTCCATGCTCGAACAAATCCGTCGCTCTATTGCTCGCAACCGCTCTTGGCGTACTCAGCTACCCTACTTGCTGTTTGCGCTGTTTGCAGTTTTTGCTGCATTTTATCTCGCTTACCAGTTTGTAGAACCTGCTCCCCCTAAACATCTGAGCATCATCACAGGCCGAGAAGACGGGGCATACTACAAAGTGGCGCAAGCCTATGCCAAAGGCTTAGCAAAACACGGAGTTACCTTAGAAGTTAACACTTCCGCGGGTTCCATAGAAAATCTGAGCAAACTGCGCGACCCAGATTCGAGAGTAGACCTTGCCTTTGTGCAAGGCGGTACAGCGCAACCAACCGTGGAAGACACATTATTAGGTTTGGCTTCGGTTTACTTTGAACCACTCTGGCTTTTTGTTCCTACTGGTCAAACGATAGAATTTATCAGCCAACTGCACAAGAAGCGTATCGCCGTAGGCACAAAAGGCTCTGGGACCTTTGCCATAACACAGACTTTGCTGTCAGCGAATCGTCTGAGTAACGAGGAATTTACCGCCGTAGAGCTCGGCGGTGGTGAAGCCACTAAAGCACTTCTGACAGGTGAAGTGGATGCTCTGTTTGCCGTGGGCGCCCTAGACTCTCCAAATATTCGCCACATGCTCAACAACAAACAGCTGCAACCTATCAGCCTGCGCCGTGCTCAAGCTTACGCCCGTCGCTTCCCTTTCCTCTCTCCCATCAAACTATACGAAGGCACCGTCTCACTGATGGAAAACATCCCAGCTAGCGACTTGTCTCTGGTGGCACCCGCCGCAACACTTGTTGCCAAAGAATCACTGCACCCTGCGCTTGTATCCCTTGTTATGCAAGTAGCCACCGAGGTGCACAAGGAAGGCACTGAACTCGCACCGCCGAATGTCTTCCCTAGCGGTCGTTGGCTGGACTTCCCTCAACACGAAGAAGCAGCCCGTTTTATTGAAAACGGCCCCTCGCTGTTACAGCGCTACCTGCCCTTTTGGGCCGCTACGCTAGTGGACCGCCTTAAAGTCATGTTGCTACCGATGATTGCGCTCGTCCTTCCGCTGAGCCGTCTGTTACCGCCTACGTATCGCTGGAGAATGCGGCGGCGCGTGTACCAGTGGTACGACGAAGTTAAAATGATCGACACCGCGGCACACGATAAAAATTCTGACTTCTCTTTTGATGACTGCCAGGCAGCACTGGACGAAATCGAGTCAGAGATTCGCCAAGTGGATGTGCCGCTGTCGTTTCACAGTGAGCTCTACAACCTGAGACAACACACCGAGTTGATGCGCCAGCGAATCCACGATTTAGTCGCAACCACCAACGACGTAAAAAAACCTTAGAAGTGCCTCAGGTCACTAGGCAAAAAGCGCAGCCGAAAAAACCACCAATACTTGAGCTTCGCGCGCACCACCTACTGTGCGCGCTGACTTTCCGCTCGCGTGGTTACGGCCCAGACTTTGTGCGTCGATTCAGCGACATTGTCGACCAGCTACAACAAAACCCGCGTGTGCAGCTCAGCCAGCAGGCCGACGTGCTTTGTAGAAGCGGGCAAAACTGCGGTCAATGCAATTCGACTATCAGCTCCGACCGAGACCAAAAGGCTATAAAAGAGTTGGGACAATTACTGCACCTAGATGATCTAGATATTGACCCATACATACAACTCTCGCCATCACTGCTAGGAGAGCTACAACAAGGGTTTCTCGAGGGCTCTATCCGTTCAGCGTGTAACGGCTGCGCATGGTTTGACTTCTGTACTGGCATTGCAAACGATGGCTACAGACGCGCACGGCTCAACGCATGACAACATCAATGCAGCCAGTACGCGAACCCATCGCCGTGCAAGTACTACAACACGCTCTCGAGCGGGCTCATTGTGTAGCGCTGAGGCATGGCGAAACACAAATCAGTTATGTCGAGTTGGCGCTTTGTTCGATTCAGTACGCCCATTATTTTGAATCACGCTGTGAGAAAAACACCAGTATTGCTCTGTGTATTAGTGAGCAAAGTACTCTTATTTGCAGCTTTTTAGGAGCTCGGCTCTGCGGTCACAACGTGCTGGTGCTCAACCCAGAGTGGCCTGCGGCTGGGCTGCGGCAATGTCTCGATGAGTTACAGCCAACCGTAAGTATTTCAGATGCGGATAGCATCAAGATTAGCCGAGAACTTCCGCAGCCAAGCGGCGATACCATAGACACCCTTTTACATTGGATAAAAAAAGCCGATCGGGATTTAAACAAAGCTTTTTACACTGGCTTCACATCAGGTTCTGAAGGTAAACCCAAAGGCTTTACTCGCCACGAGAACTCTTGGCTTCACAGCTTTGAAACCGATGCAGACAGCTACTACCTTAACGCATTAGATACCGTTGTCTGTCCGGGCAAACTGGCACACTCGCTGTTTCTTTATGCAAGCCTGCGAGCACTCAGTGCTGGACTCACGCTAGAGTTTTTAGATGGGCTGGCTCACAGTGCACAACGAAAACGGCTAAAGAAACACGCATCCGTGGTGCTATTCGCGGTACCTGCACAACTGCAATCATTAGTCGACTCTCATCAGTCTCTAGATAATATTCGCTTAGTGGTGAGCGCTGGCGCCAAACTGCAGCCAGGCTTGCGTCATGGGCTATCAAAACAGCTCATCAATGCAGAGATAATGGAGTGTTACGGCAGCTCCGAATTGAGTTATATCGCACTGTCTCAACCTTCTCACAAACCGCCTGCATGCTCTGTTGGCAAGCCTTGCGACGGAGTTGAGATCCGCGTAGTTGATTCGAATGATAAGTCTTTGCGTACAGGTCAAGAAGGCCGATTGCTGATACGTAGCGCCTTGCAATTTATGGGCTACGCCGAGCCTAAGAATACGACCAGCTTGCGGCACTTGCACAGATCTGACGGTTATATAGACAGTGGAGATACGGGCTACCTAGATGACAAAGGTTTTTTGTATATTACAGGCCGTAGTGATCGCATGATGCAAATCGCTGGTCAGAGTATTTTCCCCGAGCAAATTGAAGCAGCCCTTCTAAGCCACCCCAGTGTTAAAAACGCAGCTGTCTTTCCCATACACAATACGCGTCGTGGACAACGAGCGATTGTTGTCATAGAGCCGATTGAAGGCGAGCCGCTAAGCCGTCGTGATCTCATGTCGCACATGGCAAAATCGCTGAGTGATGCGGTCATACCGCGGCACTTCTTTTACAGTAAACAATGGCCACGTACCGTGTCAGAAAAAACAGACGTAAAGCAGCTAATGAGTCAGCATCGGAATCAGCAACTGGACGCTCTGACATGAGCGCTGTGTTTATTCTAGATGCAAAGCGCACACCGGTTGCCAACCGTGACGGCGCACTCTCGCATCTACAAGCATGGCAACTGGCGTCCGCTGTAATTAACTCATTATTAAAAAAAAACGGGGTAGGTAAAACCGCTGTTGACCACCTGATCATGGGCAACGCACTTTACGGGGGTGGAAATCCCGCACGCTTGGCCGCATTGCACGCTGGCTTACCCGACTCCACCCCTGCCATTACCTTAGACAGCCAGTGTTGCGGTGGTATGGATGCGATTTCCTTAGGTGCGCAAATGATCAGGGCGGGGTCTGCTCATGTGGTCATTGCTGGCGGGCTCGAGTCTTGGAGCCGCGCACCACTACGCTACCACCGGCCCTTAGGCCAGCCGCCAGCCGCCTACGAACGCCCCCCGTTTTCACCGTGGCCCCAAAATGACCCCGACATGCTAGACGCGGCGGCCGCACTGGCAGTGCAGAGAAAAACACCCCGACAAAAACAAGAAGCCTATGCCATTCAAAGCCATAAAAAAGCACGCGAATCCGGCCCTGCAAAAGGCTTGATAGCGCTAGAAGGGTTAGACAAAGACGAATACACCCGAGATCTGAGCAGCAGACTGTGCAATCGGCTACCAGCGGTAGTAGGCACAGAGCCCTACGCACTGAGCGCGGCAACAATCGCAGCGCAATCGGATGCGTCGGCACTGCTGCTGCTGATGAGTGAGCAAGCCTTGGCAAAGTATTCCCAGCAAACACATGTTGTGCGCTTGCTGGGTGCACTTTCGGGGGGCGGCGACCCGAGCCAACCTGCTATTGCACCCATTCAGGTGGCGAAACAACTCCTTATAAAACACCGTATATCGGCACCTGACGTATACAGCGCGCAAGTCATGGAAGCGTTCGCCGTACAAGCCATGGCATTTATCGAAGAGCTATCGTTAGACCCTACCCGTTGTAACACCAGCGGCGGCGCTCTCTCACGGGGGCATCCGATCGCGGCTTCAGGTGCTATCGAAGTTTTAAACGCTTACCATGCATTACAGCAGGCCCCAAAAAACGCGATATCGCTATGCGCTATAGCCGCCGCAGGAGGGCTGGGTTCAGCCATGTTACTGGAGCGCACATGATCACAGTCGAAAAAGCATTTCAGCTAAAAGACAACTTAGCTGTAAAAATGGCGTGCCCGTTTGAGCGTCAAGTAGACAAGGAAATGCTGCAAAACTTTACGCACATCAGTCAAGACAGCTCTAGTCTGCATTGCGCAGAATTAGATGATGCAATAGTACCTGGAAACCTGCTTATTAGCCTGCTTCCGGCGATGCTTCAATCGGGTATGAAAGTAAGCAACTTTGAACAATGCAAGACTGTCACAATAGAAAATATTCGCTTTAGGCGAAGCGTGTATCTAGAGCAATCACTCACATTACATTTTCAAATTCTCAGCGTAAAAAAAATCGGAGAAAATTGCTTTGTCAGCACTGAGCTGATACTACGTTTGAGCTCGGATGGCTCTACCGTGATGACGGCACGCCAAACAGACTGCTTTATCGGCTAAGCTGCATTTCCCCAGCTCAGTCACGCGTACACGCTGATCAATTCCCCAGCTGTTACTTCGGGCAATTCGCCAGCGGCCGCTAAGTACCTTGACACCGCCTCTCTATCTACCAAAAGTTCACCTTCCAGTATTGTGCGTTGCTTGGCTTTAGACTTCTTCCGTGCACCTTGCCACTCACCGCTTAGTGGCTCCTGCGCTTCAACGACATGCTGCACACGCAAAACACGGCGCGGAGCCGTTAAACTTGTATTTGCACTTAGCGTGCTGGAGATCGGGAGCATGGTGTGTCACAGAGAAAGAGAACTAAACGCCGAGCATTAGGGTTGACGCCTGTAGGTACAAGTGCCGGGCGGTCAAACTGTGAACAAGCTCACACGCCTAATTCGACAGGACAGCTGCAGATTATTTTGCAGTAGCCAATCTATCAGGCACCCAACAGAGGCAAATGTTTGCGTTGATGATAAGTTAAAGCCAAAGCTAGACAATGCTTGAGCTCTGGGAATGACACAGGCTGACGCAACTTAAAAACAATGGCGCGATTACCCTCAAAAGTAAACGCGTCAGCGTACAACTCGCGGAAGGTGTCAATCAGCCGTGTTTGGCAGTGAAAGTACACAGCAACACTATCGGCTCGCTTCGCACTCCACCCCAAGCGTACCGTACTGCCACCCTTGGCTATATAAGCTGGCTCGTTCCATCGCAGACATTCGTGTAAGTGATGTACCGCTTCGTCTTTTGCAGCTTCAAAGATCAACGCTCGAATTTCTTCTAGTTTTTTTCGAGCGTCTTCAGGGTACGACTCAAACACTGCGCTAACACCCGCATCAGTAGTGCTATCCATAACAAGCCCTATTTTTTATTTGGAGCGAATGAGCAAGACTAGCCATATTAATGCGCCAAAAGCCCCCAGCATCATTGCGCTACTAGGCATAGTTTCACCGGCAAGCTGTGCAAAACCTGACAGCAACACCGCAGCAATGACCGCCACGCCAGCACCAAACGCTAATAAACTGCTACGACTAACTTGGCTTTGACTGGTGTTATCGACTAGTTTTTGCATCTGTGCACGCTGAACTCCGCCCACTTCTTGCTGCTGCTTCAAGACGGAATGCACAAGACGAGGCAGTTCAGGCAAAACTTCGCCCCAACCTGGGACTTCATCACGTAGCCGCTTGGCCATGGCGCGATGCCCTACCTGCTCAGACAACCAACGCTCAATTTGAGGCTTTGCTGTTTTCCACAAATCAAGTTCAGGGTAGAGAACTCGCCCTAGGCCCTCAATGTGCAGCATCGTTTTTTCCAGTAAAACCAACTGGGGTTGTACTTGCATATCAAATCGGCGCGCTGTTTGGAAAAGCCGAATCAATACCAACCCAAACGAAATTTCCGCTAGTGGCTTTTCAAAAATCGGCTCACAAACTGTTCGGATAGCTGCTTCGAAATCCTCTACTCGCGTATCGGGCGGCACCCAGCCTGTCTCAACATGCAGACGTGCCACTCTGGCGTAGTCGCGATGAAAAAAGGCTACTAAGTTTTCAGCTAAATACCGACGATCGCCATCGGTTAGACTTCCAACGATACCAAAATCCACCGCTATGTATTTCGGATTTTCGGGGTCTTCGATGTCGATGAAAATATTGCCAGGGTGCATATCAGCATGAAAGAAATTGTCTCTAAAGACTTGGGTGAAAAAGACTTCCACACCACGCTCGGCCAAAGCCAGCATGTTCACATTGGCTTTTTTCAACGCGTCTATGTTCGAGACTTGAACGCCCGATATACGTTCCATTACCAGCACATTTTTGCGCGTGTAATCCCAGAATATTTCCGGTACATATAGCAACTTAGAGTCTTGGAAGTTGCGCCGTAACTGCACGGCGTTGGCTCCTTCGCGCACTAGATCTAATTCATCAAATATGGTTTTTTCAAATTCTGCCACGACTTCTACTGGTCGCAGCCTCCTTCCATCAGGCCAGTACTTTTCAGCCAAACGCGCCACGTGATACATCAATCCAATATCACGACGGATAATTTTTTCCATATCAGGTCGCAGAACCTTAACGATCACCTCACGACCATTTTTTAGTGTAGCGGCATGTACCTGCGCTATAGATGCAGAAGCCAGCGGTTGACTGTCAAAGCTAGCAAAAGCCTGTTGCACGCTCTCTCCTAGCGCTGCTTCAATTAGCTCTCGTGCTTGCTGGCTATCAAACGGGGTAACGCGGTCTTGTAGTTTTGCCAGTTCATCGGCGATATCGTCTGGTAATAAATCACGCCGAGTGGACAAGGTTTGCCCAAGTTTGACAAAGATTGGCCCGAGATCTTCCAGTGCACGATGTACTCGCACTGCGCGCGGCAAGGCTCTGGTCTCTCGGCTCAAGAGTCGATCAGGCGAAAACTTAAAAGCTAAGCGTAGCGGCCAAGCGGAGGGAGAGCGAAACAGCACGTCGTCTAAAGCATACCGACCCAATACACGCTGAATAGATATCAGCCTAATAGTCTCGCCGATGATATTCACACTTCTACTCGCTTTATACGTGCAGCTAGCTGATCAAGCTGCTCGCGACAGTTATCGGTGTCGTGTTCTAGCTCCTGCCACTCACTACGCGTCACTAAAACTTTGGCCTCTTCCTGTAGATACTCGCCCACGTCTTCGTCTCCGCGATGGCGCGTTTCAGCACCCCAAGCACTGAAACCACGAACAGCGGCGCCAATTTTATGCGCAAGCGTGTCACCTAAAAATGGCGCCAACTGAGCCTCCCAGTCGCTGCTCAGCACCACCGACAGCTGCTGCACTACAGTCGCTAGCGCCATATCACCTTCTGCCTGTACACGGCCGTCAAGAATGGGGTCATGGCCAGCATCTGCAAGTGCCATCAGCGCTGGTACATCTGCACGCAATTGCAAGTCTGGTTCATCGTCGTAGTTACTGAGTAACTCAACCCCATCAGCTAATAGCGCCAAGCGTATCGACAAAGCGGGGTTCTGTAGCTCAAAAGCGACCACGCCACCTTTACTATCGCGGAGTAATTCAAGCGCTTCTGGGTTGCTTTTGATAACTTTATTCAGCGCTATATTAGCGGTCAACGTGACAGGGAAAGGCAATTGCATTAGATTTTGAAGCCCTTGTGAAGAGCGACCACACCAGCTGTTAAATTATGAAAATCAACGCGCTCAAAACCTACATCGCGCATCATTCCGGCCAGCGTTTCTTGATCAGGATGCTTGCGAATCGACTCCGCTAAGTAGCGGTAACTGTCTGCGTCTCCCGCGATGAACTTACCCATTTCCGGTAGGATTTTGAAAGAGTATTGATCGTACAGAGTGGCAAATCCTTTGACGGTCGGTTTAGAGAACTCCAACACCAACAGACGACCGCCCGGTTTCAGCACGCGATACATGCTGGCCAGCGCTTTAGACTTATCGGTGACGTTACGCAGTCCAAAAGCAATTGTGATGCAATCAAAGGTGTTCTCAGCAAAAGGTAAAGCTTCAGCGTTTACCTGTGCGTACTGCAAGTTGCCGATGATGCCTTTGTCGATCAACTTATCTCGACCAACGCGCAGCATGGAGTCGTTGATGTCAGCCAGCACTACTTGCCCAGACGGCCCTACACGACCGGCAAACTTGGCTGCCAGATCACCGGTTCCTCCAGCGAGATCTAAAACCTTATTGCCACGGCGAACACCACTGTGCTGCAAGGTAAAAGCTTTCCAGATGCGATGCACGCCAAACGACATCACGTCGTTCATCAAGTCATACTTTCCCGCTACCGAGTGAAAAACGTCAGCGACCATACTCGCCTTGTCTTCAACATTGACTTCTTTGTAGCCAAAGTGCGTTGTATCGTGATTTTTATCCACTGCCATTACTCTGCTCGCTGGTGTCCGGCATCGGCCAGACGTTGGAGATAATCGGCCCAGTTGGCCTCTTTCTTTTGACCCAACTCGTACAGGTAGTCCCAGCCGTAAATGCCCGAATCGTGGCCATCATCAAAAACCAACTTGACGCCATAATTACCCACCGGCTCAACAGCGGTAATGTTGACCTGCTCTTTACCCACCTGCAGCGTCTCTTGCCCAGGGCCGTGCCCACGCACCTCAGCGGAGGGTGAATAGACCCGTAAATATTCGCAGCTGAGGGTACAGCTCGTGTCGTTGTCAAAACCCAGCACCAGCTGTCGGCTGTTTTGCTGAAGTCGAATCTCAGTCGGTCGAGGCATGTGTGCAGCTCACCTAGTCAAACCCGCATTCTATCAGCCTAGGCAGCACCGAGATACGCAAGCATCACTTTGACTTTCGAGCAACGCTCAACAATGATTTAACATGCAACGAAATTCACTGGGGACACACATGACGGATCGATATTTAGCGTGGGTACAAACCGCATGGGGATCTCGCCTGAGCAAGACTCTATCTCTGCCTCAGCCCAGTGTTTTGCAGCGAAGAAGCGACGGGCCACACAGCGGCGGCAATGTGCTTTTGGGTGGCGGCGGAGCCAAAGCTGAACTGGTGAGTGTTTTGGCCAGCACAGCCAGGGAGCACCTGACACCCAACAAGCTGCTCGCCGCAGATCAGCAAACACGGCAGTTGATGCCTACCCACAACGCCGAGTTGCCCGACAACAACGATCCGCCAATAGCTTGTCTCATCTATGATGCAACTGGCTTGCAGTCGCTCGACGATTTAGCGGGCTTGCACCATTTTTTCAGCACCCATATTCGAATGTTGGGGCGCGGCGGACGAGTCATGATTTTTGCGCGACCTCCCGAGCAATGCCTTGCTAGTCATCGTGTGGTGCAACGAGCTCTTGAAGGCTTTATACGTTCATTGTGCAAAGAACTACGCCACGGCAGCACGGGCCAGTTGATCTACGTGGCCGAAGCTGCCGAGCAGCTGATTGATTCTACTCTGCGATTTTTTGGTGGTACAAGATCAGCCTATGTCAGTGGACAAGTAGTCCGCCTTCTCCCTGCCGATAAACCGCCGCATATCAACTGGGCGTTGCCTCTCGCCGGTAAAAAAGCACTGGTGACTGGCGCCGCACGTGGGATTGGAGCAGCCATAGCCAAAACGCTTGCCGCAGATGGCGCTCACGTGATCGGGCTTGACGTGCCGGCCGCAAGCAAATCACTAGATACCCAAATGCAAACCTTGGGTGGCGACAGTTTAGCTCTGGATATTACGGAAGTCGGTGCGCCTGATGCGATCTGCCAGTATGTAAAAGAGCAGCATCAAGCTGTGGATATCGTGGTACACAACGCGGGTATAACACGCGATAAGTTGTTAGCTAATATGGACGAGCAGCGCTGGCAGCTAACTCTCGACATCAACTTACGCGCCCCGCTAAACATCAACCAGGCGTTGATCAATGGCGATGCCATCAATGACTCTGGCCGCATCATCGGTGTGTCGTCAATTTCAGGCATTGCTGGCAACGCCGGTCAAACAAACTACAGCACCAGTAAAGCCGGCATCATCGGTATGGTCGACGCGTTTGCCGCACTTTATCCCGATAAAAACATCAGCTGTAACGCAGTTGCTCCTGGTTTTATCGAAACCGAAATGACCGCCAAAGTGCCTTTTTTCCTGCGCCAAGCAGGACGCCGCATGAACTCTCTCAAGCAAGGCGGGTTGCCAGTAGATGTAGCTGAAACCATTGCATGGATGGCGCACCCCGCATCGGGAGCTGTCAACGGCAATACCGTACGAGTTTGCGGCCAAAGCTTACTGGGTGCGTAGCAGTGACCGTATCAGCCAGCGATAAAAATAAGCGATTTGTCGCATTCATGACAGCCAGAGTCAGGTGAATACGGTAGATTGTCGGTTCAGGTGCTGCGCCCGAAAGGAATAACGCAGAGAATTGGGAAGTCGGTGTAAATCCGACGCTGCCCCCGCAACGGTAAACAGGGAGTGACTCACAACGCCACTGAGCAAACGCTTGGGAAGGCGAGTCACCGGCCATTTGGCCAACCTCAAGCCCGGAAACCAGCCTGTAAACCTTATCCGAATAATCGCGGCGGGCGATTGGTGCGGGCTGTCACACCCTGTGACGCCACCATCTCTGCTCTCGACTACTCGGCCATTCGCGTATCAGAGTACGGGGTAAGCACCATGTCTACGCACCACCATAGGCCGTCGCGCCGCAAAAACCGCTCAGTAGTTCAGCTCAGCAGTCTTGACGAACAGCCGAGACCAAAACATTTAGCTCCGTCACCACACGAGGCTATTCTGGCTTGGCTGATGTGGCTCCCAGCCGATGCCGACCCAAAACTAGAGGCACGTCGTGAGCTAAAACGCTTGGCTAAAAAGGAAAACCTACCCGAGCAAGCCATTGCGCTGCAAAAGTTACTTGAGGAAATTGCCACTCAATAGCACGGGTGGCAACACTAGCCTCGAGACAAGAAATGCTCGGCCTATGAGCCGAGCGATCCCCGCTGACACTCAGTCGTCAGGCAGTGCTTCAAACTCACTCTTTTTGGCTTCGAACCACGCTTGCATCGCCTCTGGGTCTTGCATCAACGCCATAATTTTCTGCATTGCCGCCATATGCTCAGCGTCTTGTGTTTGGAACATTTCCATACCGTGCTGTTTACTCAGCTCGGCCAGCTCATCAAAACTATTGGCTTGAAAGGCTAGATCACAGGCTCCACCGAGCTGCTTGCATGTCATTGTTTTCATTTTATCTCCTAAGACTGAAGGCAACCCTAGTTATAGCTGTTTTAGACGGACTAGTCGCCTACAGCCCCATCATCGGGCGAACGTGCGCCGTAACACAACGCCCTAGAGCCGCTGGCTCGTAACCGCCTTCGAGCATTGAGACTAAACGTCCGTCGCAGTGCTCTTTCGCCACCGCTAATAATTTATGTGTAATCCAACGGTAGTCGTCTTCAGTGAAATCCAAGTCTGCCATTGGGTCGAGTACATGTGCGTCAAACCCTGCTGAGACGAATACCATCTGCGGTTGAAAACGTTTGAGTGCAGGCAGCCACTGTTCTTGAACCGCAAATCGAAACTCTGGGCCTGCGGCTCCGCGGTGCAGCGGGCTGTTGATGCGCTGATCCTCTATGTCTTCTCGAAAACGATCAGGGTACGCACCCAGCTCGAAACTGGAGCAAAACAGTATGCGTGGATCAGATTCCACAAGATCTTCTGTGCCGTTGCCGTGGTGCACGTCAAAATCAATGATGGCCACTCGCTCGAGCCCGTGGTGATCAAGCGCATGCTTTGCAGCTACAACTATATTGCCGTAAAAACAGAAGCCCATGGCCGATTCACGCTCGGCATGATGGCCCGGCGGACGCACAGCACAAAAGGCATTTTGTACTTCGCCGGCCATGATTTTATCAACCGCCAAAACCCCCGCACCCGCCGCGTGCTTGGCCGCCGACAAAGAGTAAGAGTTCATGATGGTGTCTTCGTCGATGCTAACGATACCCTGCGTTTGGTCTGGTACCAGTGCCTCTAGGTGATCGAGATAGGACTGGGGATGCACTCGTAGTAGTTGCTGCTCGCTTGCCTGCGGCGCATCGAAGTGGCGTAAAAAATCAAACAGCTGTTGCGCTAAAAGTGCATCGTCTATCGCGCGTAACCTGAGCGGTGCCTCCGGATGATGGTCGCCCATGTCATGCCGTTGGCATTCTCGGTGCGTTATGTATGCAGTACTCATCCACTACCTCTCGCTAACCAGCTCCTTTTTGCGCTGCAACAATACAATTTACTTAAATTTAATTGTCGATTTTTATACTTATTTTCTACGCAAAAACTCAAAAACAACCCATTAATCAGCATTATTCCACAGATCATGGCTCAGAATAACTACTATGCTGCGCAACTTATGAATTGGCAATTCTTTTCCCGCTGCTCATGCGCTAGTCTAGACTTTGTTGCGCTGCAACATAGTCGATTCAACGTCAAAATTTTGTTTAAGCCTAGGATCAATTCCTGCTTAAAACACAAGGTAACATGACGCAACTAACAAAAGCGCTGCAACACGGTCCAAGGTCAGAACCAAGCACAACAGCAACTCGTGCGAAACTGACCATTTAGGCGGGTTACACCGCCACACGGTAGCCGCGCAAACTTATTCCAGTAGTAACGAGTAACACGCTATGCACGAACATTACCTGCAAGCTCTTTTTGAGCCACGATCCATTGCGCTTATCGGCGCGAGCTCCCGATCGCAGTCGTTTGGCGGACGCGTCTATGAAGCGCTGACGGGCGGAGGCTATGACGGCCAGTTGTTTTTGGTAAACCCTGGCTACCGAAAAGTTGGTGAGCACAAATGTTATCAATCGGCGCAGGCGTTGCCGCAGGTGGTCGATCTAGCGGTTATCGTCAGCCCAGTACACACGGTTGAGCGCGTACTGGAAGATTGTGCGGCCCGTGGTATCAAGCACGTTGTAGTCATGACAGGTGGTTTTGCGAGCAATCGCAGCTGGGGCATCACCAGCGTCGAACTTGCTGAAAAAGCTAGCGGCTTGGGTATACGTTTACTCGGCCCCGATTGTCTCGCTTTGATCAACACTTGGGCAAAGCTTATTGTCACGCCAACTTTGCAGCCGATTAATCGCGGCAATATTGGCCTGATATCGCACTCTGCAGCCATGTGCAGTTCGGTGGTCGACTGGGCTCACAGCAACAACGTCGGTTTTTCCACCATATTGACACCTGGCATGGAAAACGACGTCAGCATCAGTGAAGTCATCGACTATCTGCTGCACGACCACAATACGCGCGCTATTTTGATCTATCTGGACAAGATCCCCTCCGCACGCGAGTTTCTTAATGCTCTGTCCACAGCGGCACGTGCAAAACCTGTGGTGGTCATGAAATCCCCAGAAGCAGGTCGACAGTATTGTGACGCGTTGAGCCGAACCGGCGAACTACTCAACTTTGACCACATAACCGACTCTGCTTTGGCACGAGCAGGTGCGGTACGCGTTAATAGCTTTGGTGAGCTGTTCTCTGCAGCACAAATACTCAGCAGCAAAACCAAATTACGCGGTAATCGATTGGGTGTGGTCTCCAATGGCAAGGGCCCTGCCTCATTAATCGCAGATCGCCTCGCCAAGACCGTCAACGCACTGCCGCAGTTCTCCGCTGAGACAGTGAACAAACTGGACGACTTGTTAGGTACGGAATGGTCACGACGCAACCCCATTGTTTTGCGCTCACGTAACATCACTCCAGAGATTCACGCACAAGTCGTAGAGCTACTAGCCGAAAGCAAAGAAGTAGACGCCGTTATGACAACCCATGCCCCCAACGGCTGGGTTGACAGCACCGCTATCGCCGAGGCGGTAATCAATGCCAAAGTCCCTAACACCATCCCGCTATTGTTTTGCTGGTTAGGTGAACACCTAACAAAGGAAGCCCGATCGTTGATGCAGGAAAAAAACCTGCCAACCTTCCGTACGCCGGAATCGGCGGCCAATGGCTTTAGCTACCTTTGCGCACACTTGCAAAACCAGCGACTGTTGCTGCAAGTACCAGATGCGAGCGGTTGGCGTGAACAAAATGCCGTTGAGCAGGCACGTGAACTAGTCAACAAAGTACTAAAAGACAAACGGCGTGTCATGCGACTTCCCGAAGCGCACGCATTATTAGAAAGCTTTGCGCTACCCAATAACCCAGCCCAGCAGGCACTCAACGCCGACGAAGCGGTGAAGTGCGCCAATGCAACCGGCTATCCCGTTGCATTGTCTCTGTGCAATAGCTGCGTTAATTACCGCACCGAAGTTGACGGCGTCAAACTGCATCTCGAAAACGACAAGCAAGTGCGCGAGGGCTATGACCGCCTAATACACAGCTTTCAAAAGCACTATACGGGCAGCACTTCGCCTGTCGTCATCGTATCACCCATGCTCAACCGCAATAGCGCTCGTCGCTTTGTGCTAGAGATCATCGACACACCCCAATATGGCCCGGCAATTTCCCTGCGCCCCGTGGGCGCGTCAGGCACAGCCGCTGGGCTACAAGCGCAATCCGTACAGCTGCCGCCACTGAACAGTTTTCTCGCGAATCGCTTACTCGAAAGTCCAAGTATCGCACCGTTACTCAACCGCTATCGCAGTTTTGAAGGCGTCGACAAACAAGCCTTGCGCGACTTTCTTTTAGGCATCTCAAACCTTGCTTGTGAGATACCTGACTTGCAATCTTTGACGATCGACCCGCTGCTAATTGATGCCAGCGGTGTCATTGCTGAAAACACGCATGTAGTGCTGGAACGCAGCCACAAAGGCCGCCAGCACTACGGGCATATGGCAATTCACCCCTACCCCAGCAAGTGGGTGAGCAAAGCAAAACTAAAAGATGGCACAGCCATCGTAGTCCGCCCCATCAGACCAGAGGACGGCGAAGAATTATCCAAATTTGCACAAGATCGCATGTCCGACCAGTCGCGCTATTATCGCTTTATGCAGGTGCTAAAAAAGCTACCACCTAATCTCTTGGCGAAATTCACTAAGATTGACTACGTGCGAGAAATGGCCTTTGTACTGATGCGACCGACCGACGATGGAGAAGAGCTGATTGGCGTGTCGCGCTACAGCTTAAACCCGGATAAAACCAGTTGCGAATTCGCTGTATCTTTGGCGGACGACTGGACTGGACACGGCATGGCTAAAGTGCTGATGCGTCGCTTGATAGAGCACGCCAAGAGCAACGGATTAGAGGTGATGGAAGGCACGGTGCTACGCACCAATCACGCTATGGAACACCTGATGCATTCGCTCGGTTTTAGCAGTGCGCGAGATCCCGAAGACATGGAGATACTGATTTATACTTTGGATCTGCTGAGCTTCGACGAGCAACAGCAAAAGAGCGCCTGAAAGCAAGAGCCTAAGCTGTGACTGTCACAGCTTAGCTTGCCATGCATCTATAATGGCAACGATCTGATCTAGCCCGTCGCTCAGCGCGGCGGGCCCTGGTTGCAATATATCCACCGACTTTATCTCGTGCAGCTCTCCGTCGCGAATAGCAGGCACATCGTGCCAACCTTCGCGCGCTGCGACTTTCTCAGGGCGAAATTTTTTGCCACACCACGAGCCAATAATGATGTCCGGCGCACGACGCACGACTTCAAGCGGATCGGCGAGAATACGATCTTTACCCATACTGGCCCAGTGCAGGTCGGCAAAGCAGTCCACCCCACCCCCGATCTCAATCAACTCTCCCACCCAACGGATGCCGGTGATCTGTGGGTCATCCCATTCTTCAAAATACACGCGCGGTTTGTTATGTGCTTCGGCGGTCTTTTTTTGCAGAGCCACAATACGCTGGCGATAGCCTTCTACCAGCTCCGTAGCCTTCTGCCCCGCACCCACCATAGAACCTAAGGTCATTATCATGTTGAGGATTTCGTTAACCGAGCGATGGTTGTAGATCAACACAGTCACGCCAGCACGGATTAATTCGGCAGCAATATCAGCCTGAAGATCAGAAAAACCCACAACAAGATCAGGTTTGAGATCTAGAATCTTATCGATCTTGGCACTGGTGAATGCGGAGACTTTGGGTTTATCGCGGCGTGCCTGCTTGGGCCGAACCGTGAAACCAGAGATACCGACAATGCGGTCTTGTTCACCCAATAAGTAGAGGGTTTCTGTGGGCTCTTCGGTCAAACAGACGATTCGTTCAGGGTATGTCGCAATCATGGAAACTCTCCGAGGGATTAGCAATGCTAAAATGCTCTGATGAATCCGGCAAGCAAAACACCCTCGACTCCCGACACTCGCGCACTGCAGCGCCTACTCGACAACTGCATGCTCGGCGACCAGCACAAGCTGCGCCGCCAATTGCGCGACCTGACTGGCGCCAAAAGTACGAAAGATCCAGCCGCACAGGCCGCCGCGCTAGAGCGCTGGCAGACTGCCGTGGATACTTCCAAAGCCAAACGGGAAGAGCGCAGCAGCCAAGAGCACTCACTCAATTACCCCGACTTTCTGCCGGTGGTGGCAGCTCGTGAAGAGATCATGGCGGCCATAGCCAAACACCAAGTGGTGGTGGTCTGCGGCGATACAGGGTCGGGCAAAACCACCCAGCTACCTAAGATGTGTATAGAGCTCGGTCGCGGTGCCGCAGGCATGATTGGCCACACCCAGCCACGACGTATCGCCGCACGCAGCGTAGCCACGCGAATTGCCGAAGAGACTGGCACTGAGCTAGGGGCACTGATCGGCTTTAAGGTGCGTTTTAATGATGTGCTGCAAGAAAGCGCCAAAGTCAAACTCATGACGGATGGCATCTTGCTGGCCGAGATACAACGCGATCCGTGGCTGAACGGCTACGACACGATTATCGTTGATGAGGCGCACGAACGTTCGCTGAACATCGATTTTTTACTCGGCTATCTGCATCAACTGCTGCGCAAAAGACGCGACCTGAAGCTAATCATCACCTCGGCCACCATCGACCCGCAGCGTTTTGCCAAACATTTCCACGATGCACCAATCATCACCGCCGAAGGTCGCAGCTACCCCGTAGAGTTACGCTACCGCTCTCGCCAAGTAGGCGAAGACCAACCGGAGATAGAAGAATCCACCGCGATTATCGAGGCCTGCGAAGAGCTCGCCGCCGATATCGAAGGCGACTTGCTGGTCTTCCTGCCAGGTGAACGCGACATTCGCGAAAACAGTGAAGCGCTTCGAAAGCACGTCGCTCAGTCCAAACGTCTGCGTGGCACCGAGGTATTGCCACTGTTTGGTCGCCTCTCCGCCGCTGAGCAACAAAAGATTTTTTCAGCACACGGTAACCGTCGCATTGTGCTGGCCACCAATGTCGCCGAAACCTCGCTCACAGTGCCTGGGATTCGCGCAGTCATTGACACAGGCACAGCGCGTATCTCGCGCTATGCGGCGGGCAGCAAGCTACAGCGGCTACCCATTGAAAAAATTAGCCAAGCATCTGCCAACCAACGCAAAGGTCGCTGTGGTCGGGAAGCTCCGGGCATTTGCATTCGTCTCTTTGACGAAGCGGATTTTGACGCTCGCCCCGAATTTACCGAGCCTGAGATACTGCGCACTAACTTGGCGTCAGTCATTCTACAAATGGCAAACCTACGTTTAGGGGAAATGGAGGAATTTCCTTTTCTCGAGCCGCCAGAGTTGCGATATATAAACGATGGCTACCAATTGTTGCTGGAGCTGAGCGCAGTCGACAACAATCGTAAACTCACTCGCTTGGGCCGGCAACTTGCACGCATCCCTGCCGACCCGCGACTTGCGCGCATGTTGATTGCTGCCGACCAAGAAGGTGCACTAGACGAAGTGCTGACCATCGTTGCCGGTTTGTCAGTACAAGACCCACGTGAACGTCCTCTAAACGCCCGCCAAGCTGCGGATGAGGCGCACTCAGAATACCAAGACGAAAAATCTGACTTTATCGGATGGGTAAACCTTTGGGCATGGTTAGACGCACAACAGAAGCTGCACTCAGGTAATCAGTTTCGTAAACACTGCCAAAAACGCTTTCTGAATTACATGCGTATTCGTGAATGGCGCGATTTACGTCGGCAGTTGCTGGATGTCACGCGTGAACTCAAAATGAAACCCAACAGCAAAGAGGCACACCCTGACAATATCCACCGCGCCATACTCACCGGTCTGCTCGGCAATGTCGCTCGCCTCGACGAGAAACGCGAGTTCACGGGTGTGCGCGGCCGAAAACTGCAAATATTCCCAGGCTCTGCGTTAAAAAAGCGGTCACCAGCCTGGATTATGGCCGCAGAAGTGACCGAGACCAGCCGCGTGTTTGCACGCACGGTGGCAGCCATACAACCCGAATGGATAGAAAAACTCGCGCAGCCGCTGCTTAAGGCTAGCTACTTTGACGCACGCTGGCACCGAAAGCGCGCGCAAGTTGGCGCTCGTGCAAAGATCACACTCTACGGCTTGATCGTCAACGCCAACAAAAAGGTCAACTACGGCCCCATCAACCCAAGTGAATCTCGCGAGATATTTATCCGAGAGGGTTTGGTGGGCGCACAATACACCACGCAAGCGCCCTTCTACGAGCACAACCTAAAGCTTGTTGAAGAGATCCAGCTACTCGAAGACAAATCGAGGCGTCGCGATATTCTGGTCGACCCCGAAGACTTGGCGTCGTTTTATTTGTCGCGTATCCCTGAGGGCGTGTACAGCGGCCCCAGCTTTGAAAAGTGGCGCAAAGCCTTCGAGGCCAGCACCCCCAAGGGCTTGCACTTCGACCGAGACGCGCTCATGCAGCACGCCGCAGTGGATATCAGTTACGACAGCTTCCCTGACCAGATGGAGTTTGCAGGGGCAGTATTACCGCTGCGCTATAACTTCGAGCCGGGCCGTGACGACGACGGCGTCACACTGAGCATTCCCATTGGCTTATTAGGCCGTGTCAACGCAGCACGCTGCGAATGGCTGGTGCCAGGCTTGCTCGAAGAGAAAGTCACTGCGCTCTTGCGCAGCCTGCCCAAAGCCATGCGCAAAGCTGTGGTCCCGGTTCCGGATGTCGCGAGGCAGTGTATTCAGTCTATTGCCGCGGGTGAGCAATCCCTGCAAGCAACGATCGCCGCGTGGTTGCAACGCAACAAGCAGCTCGAAGTGGGTTACCAAGATTGGCAACCTGAACAACTAGCGGTGCATTTGTTGATGCGCTTTGAGGTATTGGACAACGAAGGCCACACTCTCGACACAGGCCGCGACCTCAAACTTCTTCAGAAAAAACACCAAGAGGCGAGCGATGCCAGCTTGGCCGCGCCCAGTCAGGACGCTGGCATAGAGCGCAAAGACATTATCGACTGGAATTTCGGTGACCTGCCAGAAGAGTTAGAGTTAAAACAAGCCGGCGTTGCAGTTAGCGCGTGGCCTGCATTAGTCGACGAAGGCGACAGCATAGCATTGCGTGTTTTTGGTGGGCCGCAGCAAGCAGCAGAAGCCATGCGCGGTGGCCTGATAGCGCTCTACCGTTTACAACTAAAAGACGAACTTAAATACCTGCGACGCAAACTGCCCGGCATAGAATCGATGGCCCTGCGCTACACCGCTTGGGGCAGCAAAAACGACTTGATAGCCGACATTATCGCTGCTGCTATAACGCATACGTTTATCGACACCGCTGACACACCGCGTACTCGAGAAGCATTTCTGGCGCAGCTCAGCAGCCAGCGCTCACAGCTTGTGGCCAACGCCAATAATATTTGTGAGTCACTGGGCAACGCACTGGATGCCAACCAGCGTATCAACCAACGCATTCGCAAAAATGGCTCGCTGGCGTGGGTGGAAGCCGTCAATGATATTCATGACCAAGCAGCGCAACTGTTGAACGGTGGTGCTGCGCAGCGCACACCAGCGGAGAGACTACCGCGGTTAGCGGTCTACTTTGAAGCGATTGAGAAGCGCTTAGACGGTTTAGACAAAGCACCAGACCGCGACCGAAAAATTCGCGCAGAGCTTCTTCCACTGTGGGAGCGATTCAAAGAAGTACCCCGTCCACATGCAGCTACAGGAGACTTTACCGAGCAATGGCAGCTGGTACGCTGGGCCTTTGAGGAGTTGCGCATATCACTGTTTGCACAAAGCCTACGCACCGTACAAAAAGTATCGTTAGACCGAGTGGAAAAAGACCTAAAACAATTGCGCAGGCTTGACCCCAGCTAAGCCACTAACTCTTCAGTGCCTTTTGTATGAAAGGCCTATCAACAAGGTAGTTCGGTGCCCAACACAGACGCGACTGATTTGCCCGCAACACTAGGCAAGCAACAACCCAACCAAGCGTTGCTCACTGCCGTGTTGCTGTTGATTGCCATTTCAATGTTGTTTGCAATCTTATACCAATGGAGCTTTGAGCGAGAGCACAGTCGCTTACAGGGTTTGCTCAACGCACAAGCCATCGAGCTTGATCGGCAGCTTGAAAACCTAGACGTTATTCCCAAAGTTTTATCCTCCGACCCCAGACTCATTGACTTGTTATTGCACAAAAGCCAGACAACACGGCAACAGGCCAATCAACTACTGAGGTCCGTCGAGCAAGTCACACAGGTCAGCGATGCCTACCTTTTGGACATCACAGGGCTAACACTTGCTGCCAGCAATCAAGGCCGGTCAAACAGCTTTGTGGGCAACAACTACAGTTTCAGGCCCTACTTCAAAGACGCGCTTGCGGGTAAGCAGAGTTCCCAATACGCGGTGGGCATAACGACTGGTGTACCGGGGTATTTTATCGCCCACCCCGTGTTTGCTCAGCAAAAAATAATTGGCGTAGTCGTGCTCAAGATGACGCTATCGCACCTGCCCGACAGTTGGCGAGCGCAAGCCAATAAATCTCTTTTGCTCGATCAATTGGGCATTGTTATTTTGGCTACCGACACCAAAATGTTGTATGCGCGCACGCAGCAACTCAACCTGCAACAACGCGACGCCGCAACAAACGATAGCTTTTACCCCAGTGCACGCAAATCCTCGCTCAATATCAATGTGGCGGCACGCACAGTAAAGTTCAGCGGCCAGTCATTTGTCGCCGCCAACCAAACACTGAAAAACCAAAACTGGCAGTTGATGATGTTGTCGACCAAAGCATCGGTGCTTTTACAGGCAGCCGCTTACTGCCTCGCAGCGCTTGTTCTGGCTTGCTTTTTGTGGCTGATGCTGCGCAGTTATCGCTACCAGCGCGACTTAGCTTTTAGCGAGCAAAAGAACGCGCGCCAACTAGAGGTTTTGGTGAGCGAGCGAACACAAGCGCTTGAAAAGGCTCAGCAGGAGTTGATCGTAGAATCTAACTTCGCAGTACTCGGACGATTGTCCGCGGCGATAAACCATGAGGTCAATCAACCACTGGCAAGCTTACGATTCAATCTAGCCAGCTTGCGACAAATGACCGAACAAACGCCGCTGGCTCTGGACGATTTGCAGCAAACCGTTATCGACTGCGACCGAACCACCAAACGCATTGCCCGCGTGGTAGAAGCGCTGCGCAGCATCGCTCGGCCGGTCAATGCAAGCTTTGAAACAGTGCCGTTAAAGGCCTTGTTATTAGAAGTTGTACAGACAGTAAAGCGAGAGCGACCGCAACTGTCGAAGCACTTGCACTGCCCTGCCGTAGAAAGCGAGCTAGAAGTGCAAGGCAACAGAGTGCTGCTGCAGCAGGCGCTGCTCAACCTTTTATACAACGCCTTTGACGCCGTGCTTTCGGTAGAGCAACCTAGGGTAGACTTAAAATGTAGCGTTGTGGCTCAGACAGCCAAAATACAAGTCATCGATAACGGCAGCGGTATTGAGCCCGAACTGCAAGACAAGCTATTTACACCGTTTACTCAAGGCTCTTCTCGCACCAATGGTCTGGGCTTGGGCTTGGCACTGGCACACCAGATCGCGGAACGACATCACGGTGATTTGAGTTTCAGCCCCGAACAAAACGGTGGCAGTTGTTTTAGCTTGAGTTTGCCAACGATAAAACAAGCAGACAAACACCATGATTGATTCAATTCAAGGCAGCCGCGTTTTATTGGTAGACGATGACCACGACGTGCTGGGTGCCAACTCTCGTTTTCTTCGGTTAAACGGCGTTGATGTTGTCATTGCAGATTGTGCCAGCCGCGCGCTGCAGGTACTGGCTGACGAGACCGTCGAGCTCGTCATCACAGACCTGCGCATGCCCGAGTGTGACGGTTTGAGCTTTGCCCGTCAGGCGAGAGCCATAATCCCGTTGATGCCTATCGTTTTTTTTTCCGGCTTTGCTCGGGTGCCAGACATCGTTGCAGCAATGCGGCTGGGTGCCGTCGATTTTCTCGAAAAACCGGTTGAACCTGCGGAGATGCTGCAAAAAATCGCGGAAATTCTAGGCCCCAAAAACAGCGCAACCAGCATGCAAAGAATGGCCTTTGACGTTTTGGACAGCGACGCTCCTTTCCGGCAGCGGGTGCTGGCCTATGAGAAATACCTGATTGAATCTTGTTTGCTTCAGCACAACGGTAAGATAGGCGCGGTACTCGACGCCATGCAGATCAATCGGCGCACACTCAACGACAAAATGAGCAAACTGGGTATCAGTCGGCGCCACACCGACGAGCAAGATAACTAAAACGAAACCCGCACCGAGCAAAAAGCATCACGACCTCCAGCTGAATATTCGCGCAAATCTAACTCTGGCTCAAAATAGGCAAAAAACTGCCTATTTCACTGCATAGTGCAAGAGCTGCAATACCAGCCGAAACATTAATATCTTATATTTCATCTAGTTAAGCCTGCTTTGTCAAAACTCTTTTGCTGATCAAGAATACCCTCCAAGCATTCCAAAGGAGCAACACCATGAAAAGCAAGCTGACTAAACTCATCACTGCAACACTCGCAGCAGGCACTTTATCCCTGCTGGCGGTTACGGGCACCGCCCAAGCCAACGACTACATTCTAAATACCGCATCTACTGGCGGTACTTACCACCCCGTGGGCACAGCAATCGCCACACTGAGCAAAGTGAAGCTATTGCCAGCACATGACTTCAGCCTCACGGCGGTCAACTCTGCAGGTTCTGCGGCCAACGTGCAGGCACTATCTGCAGGCACCGCGCAGTTCGCCATTATACAAGGCCTGTACGGATACTACGCCGCCACCGGCACTGGCCCCGTTACTGAGCCACAGGAAAACCTACGTGCTATCAGCATGTTGTGGCAAAACGTCGAACAGTTTGTACTAGAGAATGAAAAAGCCAGCACTGGCACAGTAGAAGACTACGCCGCGCTGAAAGGAAGCGCCATGGCCTTTGGCAAGCAGAATTCAGGTACTTTGGGTTCAAACTCTGTGTTGTTGGCGGGTTTAGGTATTAATGTCGAAACAGACTTTGAACTGATGTACGCCGGTTACGGCCCATCCGTTGATGCCATGGCGAACGGTCAAGTCATCGGCGCAGGCATCCCCAGTGGTCCACCCACGAGTGCTATCACCAAATTGCTGTCGACCAATGGCGATCGCTTTAGCTTGTTATCGGTGACTGCAGAGCAAGCCAAAAAAATGGACGGTGAACGCAACCTATGGGTGCCATACACCATCGCAGCGGGTACATACCCCAACCAAGACGAAGACGTACTGACTATTGCTCAGCCCAACTTTCTGGCCACTAACGCCGATGTTGAAGAAGATCATGTCTACTTGCTGACCAAAGCTCTGTATGAAAACCTACCTTTTTTACAAGCCATTCACCCAGCGACTAAAGCCATGGCTCTCGAGCATGCCACAGCAGGTTTGCCCGTCAAGTTGCACCCTGGTGCCGCGAGATTTTATCAAGAGCAAGGCATAGAAATCGCCGATCACTTGATCGCTCAGTAATCTCCTGAAGCCGCTGCGCGTCTAGCGCAGTGGCTTTTTCTCGCCTATCGGCAGAATATTTTAAACGAGATCAACACCATGGCAGATACACCTGACATTGCAGATATCCCAGCCACATCAATGTACGACACGCGCTCGCTAAACGCCAAAACCCCTTCACTAGCCTTGGCATTCTTGGCCATTTGTGGTTTTGCGCTGTGGCATATCGCCACAAATGTTTATATAACCGAATCTACGCGTTGGCAAAACTGCCTGCACTTTGCAGGCTTTGCTCTTCTGGCAGCCCTGAGCACCGGGCCGGCAAGAGACAGTAAATACTGGAACTTAAATTTTGCTTTTGGCGTGGCTGTAGCCATTGCGGCTGTCTGGGTCGCCGCCGCCGAAAGCAGCATCTACACCAATACACTGGCCAAAACTGGACAGCCTTGGCAGTTCACTACTGCCGATTGGACAGCAGGCTTTCTAGTGATCGTTGGCGTGATGGAACTCACACGCCGACTCACCGGCTTGATCATCCCTGCGCTGATCGCCATAGCTTTGTCGTATATTCTTTTCCTCGGCGAGCTAATGCCGGGCGCATTCCGCGCTGCAAGCCTGCCACTGGACGATGTGCTCTTTCGCTCGCTGTACAACGACGAAGGCATGTTTGGCATTATCACCACCATCTCATCTTCTAACATTACGCTGTTTATGATTTTTGGTGCTTTTTTAGTGGTTTCGGGCGCATCCGATTTTGTTATCGAAATATCAAAAGTTGTCGCCAGTCGTTTTAAAGGTGGTGCGGCATTTGTGGCGGTAATCTCCTCGGCACTCACCGGCACAATATCCGGTTCGGCCATTGCCAACACCGCCTCTACCGGTGTTATTACAATCCCACTGATGAAAGCCAACGGCTTTAGACCACAGTTTGCAGCTGGCGTTGAAGCTGCCGCTTCAACAGGTGGCCAGTTGATGCCGCCAATCATGGGCGCAGGCGCTTTTATTATGGCCAGCTACACTGGCATCGCCTACAGCACCATCGTGGCTGTCTCGGTCATCCCCGCTATTCTCTATTTTATGTCCGTGGCTTTTATAGTGCGCATAGAAGCAGTAAAACACAACATTGGAACTGACAAGGTCGAAGCGATTGACCGCGACAAGGTGGTAGCGGGCGTGCTCAATTTTGTTATTCCGCTCGGCCTAATGACTTACATGCTGGTATCGGGCTTCACACCGAGCTTCGCCGCTTGTTACGCCATTGTGTGTTTGATAGTTGTTAGTTGGTTCACAAAAAGCAAAATGACACCCGCCAAGATAGCCAACGCCCTAGCGATGGGTATCAAAACCAGTATCATGACAGCCATCTTGTTGGTGGCCGTCGGCCTGATCAACAACGCCGTGACCACCTCAGGTCTCGCTAATACTTTTGCGCTGATGATTGCACAGTGGTCGCAGGGCTCTATGTTATTGGCCTTGCTCTTGGTGACCTTAGCGTCGTTGGTATTGGGCATGGGCTTGCCGGTAACGGCCGCGTACATTGTGCTTTCAATTTTGTCTGCTCCTGCGCTTGCAGGCATGTTGGCCGACGCCAGTATTGTGCAACAACTCGTGACCGGCATTGCTGATCCGGTCGCAGCGGCGTCGTTCATGTTGATCGACTCCCCGCATGTGGCGTCTATTGCGACCGGCATGTCCCTTGATCAAGCATGGTCCCTGATGGAGGACATACCGTTTGAGCTTGCTGTTGCCTTACGACCTGCGCTGGTCAGCCAGACAGAACTCGCGGGCTATCTACTCACCGCACACTTGATCGTCTTCTGGCTGAGCCAAGACAGCAACGTGACACCACCCGTGTGTTTGGCCGCCTTTACCGCTGCAGGCATTGCCGGCTCAAAGCCAATGGCCACAGGCGTCGAGGCCTGGAAGATAGCAAAGGGCTTGTACATCGTGCCATTACTCTTCGCTTACACACCGTTAGTGACAGGTGATTGGGATGTGGTGCTGCAAATAGGACTGTTTGCGCTAGTGGGTATATACGCCACCAATGCACTGGTGCAGCGTTATGCCGAAGGGCCGCTCGCATGGTGGGCTTATCCGGTGCTGATCGCCGGAGCAATCTGCGCCTTTATGCCTGGTGACTGGCTGCTCAATCTGCTCAGCATTGCGCTGGTGGGATCGGTGATTGTAATTTCGAATAAAGCAGAGAAAAAGCTACAGCTGCAGCAGGCATAACTGAAGGGCTAGCCAGCACAGGGATGTGCTGGCGTCTATGCCCTTGGAGTTAACTATCGGTGCAGAGACATCAAACAATTCCTGTGCAGCAACAAGTGTTGTTGCTGCATAAAATAAAAACTACTCAGACATAGTAAAAGTTGTAGAGCCGATTTCATCCACATTCAAAACCTCACCCGTTAAGGTGTAAGTACCGGCAGGCAACATCGAACTATCTTCGAGCAACAAATTCCAGTTGTAGCGAGCACCGTAGCTCTCATCCGCCTCTAACGATATATACGTCTCCTCGGAGTCGAACGTCTCCCCATCAGACCAGGTCCAAATAACTTCGTCATCGCTATTGGTGATTACGAAATCAAACTTCTGTTCGTCTTCAAAAGTGATGCTGTAAGCCTCACCCGAAACGTTTTCAATATTGAGGGCCATGCGCATGGTTTCACTGGGGTAAAAAGTATCACGCAGTGTGCCGTCTTGATCTTGAGCTTTTATTGTCACATCAAAGATGTCGCTGCCATCATCGTCCAAGTCTGAGTCGATGGTGTCGCTACAGCCGGAGAGTGTAAAAATACAGCCTGCTAAAACAGTCAATAAAAAACGGTTTTTCATCATCACTACCTTATCGGTTAATCAATAGAATTAATGTGCCGACGAGTCCGCCGGTTTCTTTCATCGATAAAGGAAGTTCTGTGCCACACACGTCTGTATCCCGTGTAAAGGCGAGTAAACAAATCTGGATAATTCGGCGAATTATGGAGCCAATATTTTTAGCTTCCACTCGTGGAATCTGAGAAGCAACAGCCAAGCTGATGCGAGGCTTAACAGGAAGGTTTTGTTAGGCTGACATGCGTGGGCGAAGGTGATGCCTGAGTACTGCAAACTGCCTAGACGCTGCACCGAAACGCCCAAATGCTGGCTATAGCGCTAACTCAGGTTGCAGCTTTGGCTGCAACCTCAACGCTAGATTCAGGTGTCCAACAGGTACACGGAGCCCATCGGAAACCGGCTAAGGTAACGGGTTATGGCTGCAACCGAAAAACACCCGAACCTGTAATGCCGACATAGACCGTACCATCAGTCGCGCTGACTAAAGACCGCACGCGGCCTAAATCGGACATGACAACGCGCATAGTTGCCGAGCCATCGGCTTGTGGCTGAGCCAAGTGCAACTCCCCAAATTTGAGCGAACCTACTAGCAGCCCACTTCCCAATGACGGATAACGTGTGTTGTTCACCACTGCCATCCCTGAAGGAGCAATGGAAGGCGTCCAATGCCATGCCGGCGCTTGCGTACCCTGCAGGGTTTTATCGTCAGTTATGCTAGTGCCCCAATAATTGATGCCGTAGGTTGCCAGTGGCCAGCCATAGTTAGCCCCTGCTTTTATCAGGTTGAGTTCATCGCCTCCGCGCGGCCCGTGCTCGTGCAACCACAATTGGCCGGTCGATTTTTCAAACACCAAGCCCTGTGGATTGCGATGGCCGTAACTCCAGACAGCGGACAATGCTTTAGCATCGCCAACAAAAGGGTTATCTTTCGGGACTCGCCCGTCATCGTGTAGACGATATACCTTGCCGCCATCGCGACTGAGATCTTGCGGATTCACATCGCGATTGCCGCGATCGCCAATGGTGAAAAAAAGATAGCCGTCGTGTAAAACTAATCGACTGCCGAAGTGTTGCGTTTTACGGGTAGGGTCGCTGCCTATGTACAGGTCTTCCCAGTTTGTCAGTATTTCGCCGTACAACTTTGCACGAGCGATCGCAGTATGGCTTCCATTGCCTACCGGCTTGCTGTAACTAAAATATACCCAAGGGACCTGCTCGAAATCTGGGTGCACAACAACATCCAATAACCCGCCCTGCCCTTCTGACCAAATGTCGGGTAGTCCCGCTATCTGACGCGCTGCACCCTCCTGATCTAGAAAGAAGAGTTTGCCACTGCGCTCAGTCACTAATAAAGCACCATCTGGCAGCACTGCAATGCCCCATGGCACTTGCACCACATCGCTCACGAGCTCTAACTTTAGAGAACTATCGGGCGCGCTCGTTGCCTTACCACCAGACACCTCTGCATGCGCCATCACGGGTAAAAAAATACTCATGGCCAGCAACAACAGAGTCAACATCAACTGAACTTGGTGTATTTTAAATCTGGGCAGATCCGTAGTGATACGCATGGCTGTTCCTTGGTGAGGGTTGTGAGTTAGACGCACAGTCAACTGCAGAGTTCTACCAGAGCAGATAAAACCGAGCTCGCCGATTTTTCGTACAGAAAAGACTGTATTTATACGTGCAGCCAGACCCTTATCGCAAATACTTACTGAGCTCTTCGACAAAGCTTTCGTCAAGCCAACTCTGTGCACCGCTAAATCGCACCAGCTCTTTCCCATCGGGAGAAAACACCACCGTCAACGGAAGAGTTTTGACGCCCCACCTGCGCTCACTGATACCCGTTCGATCACTCAACATTGCATAGCTCAATGGATAGTCCGCTAAGAAACGATGAATTCCCTCTTGCCGATCTCCCAAGTTAACCGCATAAAAATCCGTGGGTAGCTTGGCTAGTGTAGGCTTGGCCGCTTCTAAGTCGGAAAACTCTTCGCGGCACGGGACGCACCAACTAGCCCAAAAATGCAAAACTGTGGCGCGATCAGTTTGCCCGACAACCTCCACTGCCAGACCGTTTAAATCAACGAGGCTAGACGATACCAGTGTTGTATTTTCATTGAGACTGAGCGCACCCTGCAATACGTTGGCGAGGTGCTCAGCTGGCAAGCCATAAGGCACAATGCCATGCACTTTGCCGCCGCGTTCTATCACGTACACATCGGCGCTGTGGTCCACAAAATAACCCTTATTCACCGGTTTTTCGGGTGTATTAAAACGCGCATTCCATTGGCGTGCAATACGTTTTAAGTCGCTCCAGCTACCCGTGACACCGACATAGCGCTCATCGAAGTACGCTAAATAACCGTTCAGGTGCTGCGGCGAATCACGACTGGGGTCAACGGATACAAAGACCACTTGTACATCGTCAGGGTCGTTCAGCATGCTGAGTGCCGAGCCGACAGTGCTCAGGGTATCTGGACAAATATCAGGACAATGGGTGTAACCAAAAAATAACGCGATCACTTTGTCTTGATGATCGGACAAGCGAAAGACTTTTCCGTGTTGATCGGTGAGCTGAAAATCACCTCCAAGTGCCAATGCGGCAGAAGACCATAACAACACTACTGACACCATGATTGAGCGTATCATGGCTTGTACTTACTTGAGACACCCAAGACAGAGCCTTCCTGACCATCGCTACCGGGGTCACCCACTGGGGCCGCTTTAGCATCACCCACAATAGAATCAATAGCGTTGCTGGTGAGGGACTGTAAAAAAGCCACTATATCGGCGATTTCTTGTTCATCCAATGACAACGGCTTGATTAGCGGGCTAAGATTTTTGTTTGCTACGCCGCCTTGGTTATAGAACTCAACGACCTCCGTTAAGGTGCGCAGACTACCGTCGTGCATGTAGGGCGCGGTGAGCCCAACATTGCGCAAGCTCGGCGTACGATATTTCCAGCGATCTGCTGGGTTTTGGCTGATTTCATAATAACCGAGGTCCGACTCAGGCTGCTCACTGACACGATCTATAATGGCCATATCCACATCGATGAACACTCCTGGCGCAGCTTGCACACGTTGAGTGCTGGGACGTATCCCCATAGACCGGTTATATCCCGTACCTGTATTGTGCAACCCCCAATCACTAAACAGCGCGGAATCACTGCCCAAAAGATGGCAGCTACTGCAGTTAGCTTTGCCGCTAAAAAGAGCAAAACCCCGTTTGACTGAATTGTCCACGGCAGATTCATCAGCTGCAAAATGCCAGCGATCAAAATTTGAATCGCCAGCCTTTAGGCTGCGCTGATAAGCCGCCAGAGCGCTGCCTATATTGCTGATGTTGGCTGGAGCACCGTAGGCTTGCTTAAATTCTTTTTGGTAAACGGGCAAACGACGCAATGTGTCGATGACAAAGCCCACCGATGGATTTGCCATTTCGTTACGGGCAAGCAGCGGGCTCCAAACTTGCTCTTCAAGGCGTGTGTCGCGTCCGTCGTGAAACAGCCTCTGCGCGTACCCGACATTGAAAAGACTAGGCGCGTTACGACGCACACCACGGCCCTCTAGACCGACGGATGTTGCGAGTTCATTACTGCTAAAACCCTGATTGGGTAGATGGCACATCGCACAAGAGAAAGTGCCATTCAACGACAGTCGTCGATCAAAGAACAGTCGCCTACCCAAGCTTATTTCAGACTCACGGTGGTTACCGGTGTTGTGAAAGTCGGCTTCGGGCATACCCAGCGGCGTACTTTTGAGGCGCAGTAATCTCTGAGCAGCTGCTGCTTTGTTCTCTTCTGTTTGATCACCCGGCAGCATCGCTGATGTCACTGGTTCTAAAAGCAAACTACGTACGTCCGCAATTAGCAAATCCGGCTGCAAAAAACTTACACCGTAGATGTTACGGACTTGCAAATTGGCATCGATCAAAAACACCCGAAGCAAATGCGCGTATTCAACAGTTTCATCCGCAGCAATACTGAGCTCGCGCTGCCGCTCTTGCCCATAGCCGGCTAACAGTGGTGCGAGTGCTTGTTCAGAGGACGTTGTTAAAAATCGCCAATTGCCTTCTTCACCAGCGTACTTGAAGGCTTGACCATAGAGCCGCATCACTTCAGGGCTATCTCGTTCTGGGTCGAAGCTTAAACTCAGAAGCTGCACACCTTCGGCGAGTTCAGGGTCATCTTGCATGGCCACTTTGAGCTGATAAAAAACGTGCGCGGCAAGCGGGCAACCATTGACGTCACTGCAGTTGCTGTAAACAAATGCCAGCAAGCTATTTTTGCCTCTGAGCAGATCGTGCAATGCCAGCTCTTGGCCTTCTTCATCGAGTACAGTGCCATCTGCGGCCAGCCTAACAGGTGGCAAAGCGTAACTCCCCGGCTCCGGAGCTGCATAAGCCAAACCGCTGTACCCAGGTGCCAGATTGACGGCAGGCGCGATCTCTGCGAAGACATAGCCGGACCATAGCAAAAGCGTGGCGCCAACTATCGAGCGCCACCTTCTAAATAGCGGCTGCATCAGTCCTTCGCTAAGGCCAGTGTCTCTTGAGTGGCCAAGGGGTCAACCGCTGGACTACTGTTGGCATAGAGATCGCGGGCACCAAACCGCATCTGATGAGCTCGCCCTAATTTTTGCTCGTAAAAATCCAATTCAAACTGCAGTTTTAGCGCTTCGCCATCCCAGTTGTAGGCTTTGAAATATTGCTCGTCGCTGTCGTCTTTTTTGTCCCAATTGGCCAACAATGAAGAGGTGTAATACACACGTTTTCCGTCCCAACTTTGCGAGGCCATGTTCACCTGCTTACCAATTTCCATCTCATAAGTCTGAACTGGCTTGAAGGGATCAGTCATGTCGAAATAACGAGACTTGCCATCCATGAACGTATTGACCCAAAGCCCGCTGTCGTCAGAAGTAAGCGATATATCCACGGGTAGCGGGACTTTGCTCGCATCCCCAATATCGGCCACGTCTTTGGCTTCCCAACCGTTCTCAGTTTCGTGGATGAGCCATATTTTTGAGGTCAACGCAGTCGTGGTCACACACCAATTATTCTCGGGTTTCCACGCGCACCGTACTTCCAGTGGCGCTCCTGGAACGTCGAGTACCTTTTTGGGTTTCCGGCTGTGCAAGTCCCAAATGACAGCGGTATTGCCAAAGCGTTTCATGGCCTCGCCGTCTTGTAGCATTTTGCCAAAGTCCATCATGTAGTTGGACCAACCGGTGAATGAGGACGTAACCATGACATTGCGCCTTGGCAGAGCGCGGATATCGTAGCCGTATCCGTCAGCGTGCTCGCCGGTCTTCTCAGCACCTTCGAGATTCTCATCGGTGGGCATCCAGTACGTAGAAAGGTATTCGCCTTCGTTACTGTACTCAACCAATGCTGTACGGCCCGAGTGGTCGCGATTGTTAGACAACCCCGTCACTAACATGCGACCAGGCATCGCGTAAGTTGTGTGCGGACCGACCACCCCTCCGCTATCAGCCACAAAGCCGTCTATGGTTTTGTGTAAAACGGGTTTACCCGGGTCGCTGGCGACATCAAAGATAAAGATTTTGTTGGTATCAAGACCACCAGCCCAAAGATATTTACGGTCATCGGTGAATCCCGAGTGATGTGCCTCGTTGCGACCACCAACCGACAACGTAGAGACTACCGTGCCGTAAGTATCGGAAGAAGGGTTAACGTCCACGGTTACGAGCTTATCTTGCTCATCACCTAGCCCTTCTACACCCAATGTCCACACGTAGACGTAGTCTTCCTGTCCGGTGATTTTGGCCATATAAGGCGACATGCATGTCTCATCGCTGCTCACTGTTCCGGCTGCAAACACCAATGCCATGCTGGCCAGAAGAGGTCTTAATCGAGATTTCACCATCACAAACTCCTTTTGAGCGTATTAGTTACAGTCTTAACTCACCATCCAAAATCCGAAAGTATCGGCAATATATTTACCACCTTATATATCACAATTTGGAGACTCCTTGCGAGTCTCGAACGGAAGAACAAACAGCAAAACTGCGCACAAAAAAAGCCGTCAAATGGCGTTGACGGCTTATTCAATGCTATAGCTGAGGGAGAGATGTCAAAAACCGTCCGCCGCCGCTTCGATAATTTCAGTCAATAACTCGTTTACCTGATCACGTGCTCCACCTTCAGGTAATTGCCTAAAACCGATAGTGACAGGCTCATCTGCATTATACTTCTCATAGACAAATACGACGTAAGGGCAATACGCTATATCAGCAGCATCGTGTTCCATGACCGAACGCGAGACTACCGCTGAGCAGAAGGTAAAGATTTCTGCGCCGTTAAAAATACGTTTAGTCGCGCCTACATCTTCTGCCGTTCGATCCAACATTTCACCAATATGACCGTTGTAATCGATTTTGAACCCTCGATTTATGATTGCGTCACGGACACTTTGAGCTGCCTCCTCGAAACTTTGATCTTCAGTCGTGCGAGTAGAAACATCATCACCGGCAGCGAGCGCGACGCCACTGAAAACAAAGCAGGCAAGCAGCACAGTCACTAATTTATTTCCGACAGCAAACATTCAAATTCTCCCTATGGACGGGCCCGCGCAACGGGTTAACGCGGACTTATTTCTCAAAGCATATTCTCACGATTCAAATGATGGAGAACAGATACCTAAACAGGTACATATCGCAAAGCCACTAAACACACCAACTATCCGTTGTCAGAGAAGCGCATGTTGTTAGCTAACACTGTCAGCCGATGACGCGCCGTGCGAGCGCCCTTTCCCACACACAAGGACATCATGTCTTGGCCTTGCTTATACACTTCCACATTAAAACCTGCGCCAACCTGATGATTAACCCCTATCTCTCGATGCTCGCCCGCAACCAATTGCATCAGCACTATTTCTTCCTGCAAATTTGCACCGCCGTGCCGAACTACTACTCGATCGATAGTCTTGCCGCTTTGGTTGATAACTTCGAAAGAAATTATCGCGACGACGTCGGGACCACGACCAAGTTGGTACCCGGCCGCCAACGCCATGCCGTAGAGCAGAACAGTCGCTAACAACAGTTGAAGTTTCATGTTTTTACGATTCACAGCGAGTCCACGGCAAGTAAGAGAATTTTGGCGCAACAAGAAATGCCGAGTGAAAAGCCAATCTCGGTTGCACGACGCAAATTACTTTAATGTGCGCTGTGCCAAACACAAAGTGACTTAGCCACACACAGCTTACTCACATAAGGTTATCCAGTGATGCCACCCTGAGGTAAGATCAATTTTCTGACGACAATGAGGAAGTCCCCATGCGCTGCCATGAAGTTGATTATGAATTGTTCGGCGACGATATGCAGATCGTCGAAGTTGAGCTAGACCCTAGTGAGACAGTAATCGCCGAAGCGGGTGCCATGAACTACATGGACGATGGCATCGTGTTCGAATCAAAAATGGGCGACGGGTCAAAGCCGACCGCAGGCATCATGGATTCGCTGCTGCACATTGGTAAACGAGTGCTCACAGGTGAATCTATTTTTATGACGCACTTTAGCAATGCAGGTCAGGGAAAAAAACGCATCGCCTTCGCGGCACCTTATCCAGGCAAAATCATTCCCATCGACATGTCCACTATCAACGAAGAACTGATTTGCCAAAAAGATGCGTTTTTGTGTGCCGCGCTAGGGACCTCTGTGGATATCGCATTCCAAAAGAAACTCGGTGCAGGATTTTTTGGCGGGGAGGGCTTTATTTTACAGCGACTACGCGGTGACGGAATGGCCTTTGTACATGTGGGCGGAACAGTTATCAAACGCGAGCTCAAAGGTGAAACCATCCGTGTAGACACTGGCTGTCTTGCCGCATTTACTCAAGGCATAGAGTATGACATCGAACGCGCAGGGAATTTGAAGTCAATGGTATTTGGTGGCGAAGGATTGTTTTTGGCCACCCTACGCGGAACCGGTACAGTTTATTTGCAGAGTTTACCTTTTTCGCGCTTAGCCAATCGGGTATTACAAGCTGCGTCTTACGGCGGCAGTAAAGGCGAGGGATCTGTACTCGGCGGACTGGGCAATATGTTTGAGAATCGATAACTTCCTACTACATTCATAAAACAAGGCATCTGATGATGCCTTTATTAGACATGGATTTAGTTTGCGAGTAACACACCTCATGTAGGTGTGTTGCTCATTTCATTATAAAATCACGCACTTTTAATCACGAACATGAATTTAATAACATTCTGTTTCGCCTGTATTTAAATATTAAGCAAAATTAAATACTTTATTATTGCACGCTTGTTTTATTTGCCGTATTTTCCCACCTGCGTGTGACAACAGCTTTAGCTCAGAAGCCTTGCATGCCTACAAATAAAATACTGAGTAAACCAATAGGAAGATTCATGAATTCGGCGACAAACAATAAGTTCAAGGACGAGGCAAGTTTTGGCGAGTCAACACAATACACAAAACCGCATTTAGCTCTCGTAAGCAAAATCGAACTAGAAACACCAAAGCTAGTAGATGGACACCGCTGGGAGCTCGAAGAAGAGCATGCAGTGATACTAAGCAACAACTAATAGATCCGACTTGGTGCCGCCATTGCTTCATTAAAGCGATAGCATGCGAACAAGTCACTTGCTCGAGTACAACAATGAATCAACAACCATTTGTTGTTGATTCCTCCTAGTCGGCTAGACTCTATTGCACCAACGCCGCCACGCGGTCAAACAGCAGAGGAAGCTCGTCTTTCCCCAAAACTTTTTCTAAATGCTTTGGCGGGAGATAACTTAAATCATGCACACTGTTTAGCACGTGCTTTTCTCTTACCGATTCAATTTGCTCTTGCGACAACACAACGCCAGCACCCAAATCCAAGAAGTCATCACGCCAACCCACTCGGTTGTAAAAAGCTAAGGCGCATTCCAAACGCAACTGACAAACCCCCTGCAACGGAGCAGGTAATTCAGCAAAAAAACTTCCGTTTTCTACTGATTCCTCTAGATCATCTCGGTCCGCGACGGCGGGTTTAAGTTTGCTCACCACTTGATAAAGGTCTTGGCGCATACGCTTAGACAAAGGCTCGCCGCCACCTGCTAGTCGAGCAGTCTCGAAAATCGGATCTTGTATTCCAGTGCTCATAAATCTGTCATCCCTCTAGTCGCTGCCAAGTGCCTTGAAAGCTATTTCGTAAGTATCGCGACTCAAGCTGTCACTAGCGAGAATTTGTCGCAACGCGTCTTTTGTGTGCTGTTGGCGAGTATCGTCAAATCTGGCCCAACGACTCAGTGCTGTACACAGTCTCGCTGCCACCTGCGGGTTGATATTGTCGTACTGCATTAAAAAGTCGGCGAGGTATCGATAACCGCTGCCATCTTGCGCATGAAAATGTACCGAGTTTAAGCCGCAAAATGCACCAACAACGGAACGCACCCGATTGGGGTTTTCAATGGTAAATAAAGGGTGCTGATGCAATTGCTTCACCGCTTCAAGAACATCATCACGCTGACTGGCAGCTTGTAAGCTAAACCATTTGTCCATCACTAGACGTTCATCTTTCCATCGATCATAGAAGTCAGCTAAGAGCTCATCGCGCACAGCTAGATTCGTATCCACGAGACAGCGCAAAGCCGCCAGTGAATCCGTCATATTATTTGCGTTTTTGTACTGCGCTGCTGCAAGGTGACCGTGTTGTTCAGGATTAGCAGCGACGAGCCACTCCAGGCACAAGTTTTTGAGGCGACGGGCGCCAATCGCTGATGCATCAATGCTAAATTCAGTGACGGTCAAAGCCTCAAAATTGGCGAGTAACTCTTGTTGTAATTCGCTGCCACATTGTTCGATCATCCAACGTCGTGAAGTGTTGAGCGAATCAATCTGTATTAATTGCTCTCCCTCCGCCACTGACTCTTCACTGGGAATGTCCAGCGCTTCAGCACGCAATGCTGAATCTTGCTTTTGGTCTGTCAGCAGCTGGCGAATACCGTCTAACAAGCTTTCGGGCAGTTCTAACTGTTCATCATTCCGCAGCGCTTCGGCATTGCGCTTCACAACGCGAGAAATTAACTGCTGAGCTGCCTCCCAGCGATTGTATGAGTCGCTGTCGTGAGTGATTAAAAAGCTCAAATCACTATCGCTGTAGTCGAAATTTAGTCGAACTGGTGCGCTAAAGCCTCGCAGAAGCGACGGCATAACCGGTTGATCTACGGCTTCAAATACAAAGCTCTGTCGCTTTTCCTTAATATCTAGAACACATTCATAACCTACCTCTACCGCTTCACCTTGCAGCAATAACGCCTGTGCGCTGCCATCGTGTCGCAATAGACCTAAGCGCACAGGGATGTGCATGGGCTGAGGTTCCGGCTGTGTTTCTGTGGGCATAATGTTTTGTTCAAAATTCAGTCGCAACTGCTGCTTGGCTTGGTCGTACTGCGAACTGACATACAAAGACGGTGTCCCTGATTGACTGTACCAGCGGCGAAACTGCTTCAGATCCACACCGTTGGCGTCTTCAAGAGCTCTGACAAAATCCTCACAAGTCACGGCCTGACCATCGTGCCGCTCAAAATACAAGTCAAGCCCCGCGCGATATTTTTTAGCACCCAACAAGGTGTGCATCATACGAATAAGCTCAGCACCCTTTTCGTAAATGGTAACCGTGTAAAAGTTATTGATTTCAATATAGCTCTCAGGTCGGACTGGGTGAGCCATAGGACCTGCATCTTCAGGGAACTGTCTCGCCCGCAGCAAACGCACATCTTCAATGCGCTTAACCGACCGTGAATTGCGGTCTGCGCTAAACTCTTGGTCCCTGAATACAGTTAAACCTTCTTTGAGGCTAAGCTGAAACCAATCGCGACAAGTAACGCGATTACCGCTCCAGTTGTGGAAATACTCGTGCGCAATAATCGCTTCAATATTTTGGAAATCTGAGTCTGTGGCTGTCTGTTGGTCAGCTAAGACATATTTGGAGTTGAAAATGTTGAGGCCTTTGTTCTCCATCGCGCCCATATTGAAGTCGTCAACAGCAACAATATTAAAGACATCAAGGTCATAGCTGAGACCATAGACGTCCTCATCCCATTTCATGGAATGCTTGAGAGAGGCCATGGCATGCGTACAACGGCTGATGTTGTGCTGCTCCGTGTAGATATTGAGCACCACCTCGCGACCTTCAACGGTGTTGTAGCGGTCAGTGACACTGGCCAAGTTTCCAGCAACCAATGCGAACAGGTAACAAGGTTTAGGGTGTGGGTCTTCCCAAGTGACGGTGTGCGTTCCGTTGTCCCCGTCTCGACTACTCAAAAGGTTGCCGTTCGACAGCAGTACTGGATAGCGGGATTTATCTGCAGTGATCATCACACGATAGCGCGAAAGTACATCAGGCCGATCGAGAAAATAGGTGATTCGGCGAAAACCTTCCGCCTCACACTGGGTGCAGAAATTGCCGGACGAACGGTAGAGCCCCTCAAGAGCGGTGTTGTGTTGAGGCAAAAGCTCAGTGGTTATTTCAAGTACGCAGGCATCAGGTAGCTGCGTCAGGTCTAAACCTGTCTCATCCGCCGTGTATTGAGTCGAATTGAGCGGCTTGCCATCCAGTGCGATCGCTAACATTTTAAAGCTATGCCCATCGAGGCGAATACTTTTGCTTTTATCCGATGATTGCGGATTTTTACGCAGTGCCAAAAGGCTGTGGCATAGGCTTTTGTCTTCACCTAGCTCAAATCGTAGCTCAACGCGATCAATCAAAAAATTAGCAGGACTGTAATCTTTTAGGTAAATCGTCTCAGGATTGTTCTGACTACTCATTAATTTTGTGGACATAGCCTCAGGGCACACAAAAACGCCTGCTCCCGAAGTCCAGCCCTGCTCCAAATGATGTGTGATCTCTACTCTCATTATGGAAGCAGCCAAGGCCACTCGCAACACTAACCATTGAGGGATTAAGAGTTCTACCGAGCAGGCCGATAGGACTGTGTCGGTTCACGTTTCTGTTGACCCCGACAGTCGCTACTTCTTAGCTCCCAATCGGTGATACAAGGAACATCATGTTTTTTCCGGAATGGTCAAAAATCCGCGTTGGGTTTTTACTCAGTTTTTTACTCCTATCGTTGCTGTACTCGGCCTATCAGTTGACCTATTCGCGTAACTGGGGAGCTCCATTAGATGTTGTTATCTATCCCATCGCCGCCGATGGAAAAACCAGCGTGCAAGACTATATTGATGGGCTGAATGATGCAAAATTCAGATCGATTGACCACTGGATGAGCGAACAAGCAAAAGCGCACGGATTACCTAACCCGCAGCCCGTCGCTACTCGCATGGGCATGCAGATCACTGAGCAGCCACCCGAGTTCCCCGCCAAACCAGAGCCTTGGTCCATTCTGATGTGGGGCTTGAGAATGCGCTGGTGGTCTACTTTTTACACACCGAATGACCCTGATTTGTCTTGGCGGTCAGTTAAGATTTACGTGGTTTATCACAAAGGCGAGCCAAACAAAGCACTTCCACACAGTTTGGGTCTACAAAAAGGCTTGATTGGTTTAGTGCACGCTTTTGCCACACCAGCACAAAGCGCTCAAAACAATGTGGTTATTGCACATGAGTTACTGCACACAGTTGGAGCAACGGATAAGTATGACAATTACGGTTCGCCTCTTTTTCCGATAGGTTACGCCAACCCTAATCGAGTACCACTGCATCCTCAGCGCTCAGCTGAGATCATGGCGGGCCGAATTCCAGTGTCACGCTATGACTCCGTCATGGCGCACAGCTTACGCAGCAGCACAATAGGACCTCTCACGGCTGAAGAAATCAACTGGCCTAAATAACCCAAGCTGGAATGCCTCTATCATGCCGAGTAAGACACCCACAGGGCTGCGATAGAGTTTTCCACATGCTCAGGCTTTACATTTAGGCCTGAACCTATAATTCTTTAACACCTTCACCTACATCGATTGCAGATAGCGCCAAGCAAGTCTCGCTTCGCTCGCAGATCGACAGCGCCCTACAAAAATTTATACACTGACGGTGTTACATACGAAGGGTTCGCGGGCAGGTGCGTATAATTGCTATCATTATTGTGCACAAGCAAAGTTCAACTGTGCACGGCTTTATTGAAGCCAATAATTAATACAGCATTGAGGGGCTGAACACTTGCCCCAATTGCTGCAAACCTGTGGATACGGCAAGTCACGTGAGAGATCTTCGTTTGAGTGCAACACGCTCTAGCTTCTATAACAAATTCGGCCTGTCAGTCTGCTGCTGCATGGTATTGCTGACGGCAGCTGTTGCCGACGATTCAAAAAGTTACGAAAATCAAATTACAACTGTGGATGAACGCATCAAGGTCACTCGTGATTCCATCCGATCCAAAGAATCGGAAAAAGTCTCTTTGCGACGCCTGTTGGACAACTACAACAAGCAAATAGCCGCTGTAAAAAAACAGCGAACTACGCTTAAAAAACGCATAGCCAAACTGCAAAAAGCCAAAGAAAACGAAACAGCACGAGGCAACTCACTGCAGCGACAGGTCCGCCAGAGCGGTGTTGCGCTTGGCAATCAACTGCGGGCTATGTACCAGACAGGTCGCAGCCCGCACTTACGCACGTTGTTATCTCTGGATGACCCCTCTGCTAGTAGTCGCATGTTGCATTACTACCAAGAAGTGACACAGCACCGGATGAATGACATCGAAGAAGCCCGTCAGACCTTAGGCGGCATTATGCGCACGGTCACTAAGACAGGTGAGAAAGAAACCCAAGTTCAGCTCGAACGAGACGCACTTCAGGCACGCGAAAACGAATTGGCCAAGCTCAGTAAAAAGCGCACAGTATTGCTGGCCAAAATAGAAACCAACTTATCGAGCGAACAAAAACGTCTCAGCAGTTTGCAAGGTGATCGCGAGAAACTTCAGGCCTTAGTCGACGATCTACGCAAACAAGAAGAGTATGCAGCCGCTAACCAGCCAACAGATGGCTTGCTACCTTGGCCATTGGTCGGCGAGATCATCGCGAACTACGGTGATGCCAAATCTCAGGGCAATTCACAATGGGCCGGTCTCATGATCAAGGCCAAAAAAGGCGAGCCTGTCGTTGCCGTGCACGAGGGACAAGTTGTGTATGCCGAATGGCTACGTGGCTTTGGTTTACTGATCATTGTCGATCATAGCAACGGCATGATGTCTTTGTATGGCAACAACAATGAGTTGATGTATCGCGTCGGCGAAACTGTTTTACCGGGCGACGTTTTAGCAACGGTGGGAGATTCCAGCAGTCTAAATCAGACCGGACTGTACTTTGAGCTCAGACAGGATGGTAGCCCTGTTGATCCGGTAAATTTGCTCAGCAGCAAGCTAGTTGCGGCTAAGCGCTGAGTTTAGAGCCAACTTCGGTTGGGAAATATTGACAAAAAATGCCAATTAAAGGGTATTTCGGCGTGTAAAATGCCAATTGATTAGCAAACTGAGCATGTAAGACACGCAGTGTGTCTAGGATGTGACAAACTAACACATTGTCTTGGTGACACCGTTCAGCGGGTTAACTGCACAACTAGCCCTCCATGGGATATCACGAGTTTATGAGCACAAAAAAACAATTCATCGGCGTTGCCGCAGGCCTAGTACTAGGCACCTCTCTGACGGTTGGACACAATGTTCTGGCAACCCGCGCAGATACCAACACTCTGCCTATGGAACAGCTGCGCACCTTCACTGATGTGTTCACTCGCATCAAGCGCAACTACGTTGAAGAAGTATCCGACGAAGAACTGCTGGAATACGCCATTCGCGGCATGTTATCGGGTCTTGATCCGCATTCTGCCTATCTTGATGGCGAGCAATTCAAAGAGTTGCGCATCGGTACATCGGGCGAATTTGGTGGACTAGGTATCGAAGTGGGCATGGAGGACGGATTTGTAAAAGTTATCTCCCCCATAGACGATACCCCTGCAGATCGCGCAGGTGTCGAAGCGGGTGACTTGATTATTCGACTGGATGACACGCCGGTGAAAGGCTTGTCGCTCAATGATGCTGTGAAGATTATGCGCGGCAAACCAGGCAGCCCGTTGTTGCTCACGATCGTCCGTGACGGCACCGATGCACCACTGAAAATTGAAGTCGTGCGAGACATCATCCAAGTTAGCAGTGTGAAAGAACGTCTGCTGGAAGATGGCTTTGGCTATGTTCGTATCTCCACTTTCCAAACTAAAACAACCCGCTCACTTGAAGAATCAATCGAGAAGCTGGTCAAACTGAATGAAGGCAATGCGCTTAAAGGTGTTGTGCTAGATCTGCGCAATAACCCTGGCGGTGTGTTGACGGCGGCGGTGGGCGTGTCGGATGCATTCCTAGAAGACGGGCTGGTGGTTTACACAGATGGCCGAGATCGCGACAACCACCTGAGCTATAGCGCCCACCGTGGTGACCTAATTGATGGGGCTCCTTTAGTCGTATTGGTCAACGAAGGCTCGGCCTCTGCGTCTGAGATCGTGGCAGGCGCCATCCAAGACCACAAACGCGGCATCGTCATGGGTCGAAAAACCTTCGGAAAAGGGTCGGTGCAAACCATTCAGGACCTCCCTAACGGTGGAGCAGTCAAACTAACGACCGCACGTTACTTCACTCCAGAAGGCCGCAGCATTCAAGCACACGGTATCGAACCCGATATCGAGCTGGGCCGCTTCAACTTACAAGAACGCGACGGTGGCGCTGTTGACCCCTTATCGGAAGCTAGCTTAAGTGGACACTTGAGCAACCCTGAAGACGAGGAAGCCACGACGGAGGCTAAAGCTGCGGACGCTCAATCGGAGGAAGCGGAAGAAGAAAAACCCGTAACCGGAGCAGAACTGGCGAAACGAGACTACGAACTCTATCAAGCCTTAAATCTGCTGAAGGGTCTGAATATCGTCAAGCGCTAGCTTACGGTATGGTTGTATGGCTGCTTACAAAAGCTAAGCAGCTCACACAGCAACATAAGCCAACTAATTGGCACTAAAAAAAGAGCGACGAATAACCAACACTTCCTTTGTTTCCACCTGCTTACAAGCCATTTCTCACCGTTTAATTAGCTTCACATAAAAAAAATCCGTATACTCGCCGCCTGTGTACTATCATCCATGCGGAGCCATTGTGAGACTTGCCAAGCATTTGCTGAGTGCAGCTTGCGCCCTAGCGTTAGCCCTACCTATTCAAGGTGTTCAAGCGGATGAATCCGCAGATAATTTCAGCTGGCAAAATGCCAACGCTACTGTCTCCATCATCATTGATGACGTGGGCCACAGTCGTCGTTATGGTAAAGCCATTGTTGACCTAGACGAACGTCTGACTCTTTCTATCCTACCCTTCACCCCATTTTCTCAGTACTTTGCCGACATTGGCCAAGCCGCTGGCAATGAGATCATGTTGCACTTGCCTATGGAATCCATAAGCAATGCACTGCCTTCGGATACTCAACTAGAAGTATCGATGAACAAGCCTGTATTCGACAATACGCTGAAATCGAATTTGGCGGCTTTCCACGGCTTTACTGGTATCAATAACCACCAAGGCAGCCGCATGATGAAAGACGCGGAACGGCTGGAGTGGTTGATGGAAGATATCGCGGATCAGAATATGTTTTTTGTTGATAGTCGTACTGTCGGCCGATCACCTGCAACTCATATCGCCTCTCGCTATGGTATCCCTTCTGTCGGTCGAGATATTTTTCTTGACGACAGTGCTGATGAGGCTGAAATAAAAGCACAATTTGATCGTATGGTGAAAATCGCTCTACGTGACGGCCATGCTGTCGCTATTGGCCACCCACGACCCAATACCATCAAAGTGCTTCAACGTGAACTACCCCGTTTAAAAGCATTAAATATAAAGGTTGTACCTGTCACCACAACAATTGCTCTAGTAACAGGTCAAACTATGATGGCTGGTTTGGATTTAGAAGAACCAGAAAAGGATATGGTAAAGGAAGTGGCAAAGCCCAGTGTTGTCATCCCGGCACCAATAAAAAAACCAGTACGGCGCCAATGGCGCTTCGACAAGCTGACACAGTCTAGCTTTATGTCATTTGGTGGCTCTAAAATTCCTTAGTGCACACTCATATACCAAAAAAGGACCGTCATTTGACGGTCCTTTTTTTTGGCTAACACAATCACTGAAACCATCACCGCTCACTTTGACCGGCGGAATCGAACAGAAGTGAGTTTATTCGACCGTAACTGACTTCGCCAAGTTACGCGGCTGATCAACATCAGTGCCCCGCATAACTGCAACATGATAAGACAAGAGTTGCAGAGTAACAGTGAAGACAATAGGTGCAACTACCTCTGGGCACTTGGGTACACGAAGAATTTTAAAGCCTTCTGCCTCGCTGATTTCAGAGCCTTCCTCCGCCATGACGTAAAGCTGTCCACCCCGAGTACGAACCTCTTCGAGGTTGGCTTTCAGCTTTTCGAGCAGCAGGTCATTTGGTGCGACTGCTACTACAGGCATGTCATTGTCAATCAAGGCCAAGGGGCCATGTTTGAGCTCGCCAGCTGGGTAGCCTTCAGCGTGTATGTACGAAATCTCTTTCAGCTTTAATGAACCTTCCATAGCGATTGGGTAAAAAGGACCACGACCTAAGAAAATGGCGTTGTGTTTTTCAACAAAATCTTCTGAAACATGCTCAATAGCAGGGTCCATACCTAGCACCTTGTCGATCAAGCTAGGTAATGCATTCAATCCTTGGGCAATTTTCTTTTCAGTGTCGCCGTTGATGCCTTTGGCTCGAGCCAACATACCAGTGAAGATAAGCAAAGCCGCCAACTGAGTTGTGAATGCCTTAGTTGATGCGACACCAATCTCGGTACCCGCTTTCGTCAATAGAGTAGCCGTAGCCACACGGGTCATGCTGCTCTCTGGCACGTTGCAAACGGCCAGCGAGGCGATGTAGTTGGGGTTGTTTTTAGTCTCTTCCAGTGCCGCCATTGAGTCGGCAGTTTCGCCCGATTGAGACAAAGTGATGTAAAGCGTATCTTCAGGCACAGCCACTTTGCGGTAGCGATATTCACTGGCAATTTCGACTGAAGCGGGGACACCGGCCAAGTCTTCGATCCAATAACGTGCGACGCCAGCTGCATAAGAACTCGTGCCGCAGGCTACCAAGTGAATGTTCTTCACGCGGGCCAACAAAGCTTGATCAATTTTACCAATGCTTTCCATTATCAGCTTGTCAGCGGATACAGCGCCTTCGATAGTCTTACGAATAGCGGTTGGCTGCTCGTAAATTTCTTTCAGCATGTAGTGCTTGTACTCACCCTTATCGGTTGAGAAATCACTCAACTCTGAACGCTTTAGTTCGCGCTCTATAGCATCGCCGGCACTTGTTTCGATGTTATAGCCTTCGCGCGTGATGTCGATCACATCGCCTTCTTCCAAGTAGACAAACTGCTGTGTCACTGGAATCAACGCGGAAGTATCAGAAGCTAAGAAGTACTCTTTAACGCCAACACCCAAAAGCAATGGGCTACCGCTGCGTACAGCAATAATACGATCTGGCTCGTCTTTATTGATGATCGCCAGCGCATATGCGCCTGAAAGCTGCTTAACTGAATTACGGACCGCTTGCTTAAAGTCGCCACAAGCTTTCAGCTCTTGATCAACCAAATGCGCAACAACTTCAGTGTCTGTCTCAGAGGTGAAGTTGTAGCCGGCCGCTTTGAGTTTTTCGCGTAATTCTTCGTGATTTTCGATAATACCGTTATGAACCAAGGTGATTTTATCGCCGCCGTTGTGCGGGTGAGCATTCGCCTCACTGGGAGAACCATGCGTAGCCCAGCGAGTGTGCGCGATACCGATGCGGCCATTGACGGGGTTGGCCGACAATGCATTCGCAAGCTCTTGCACTTTGCCTTTAGCACGTACGCGAGATATTTCACCATTTTCCAAAACAGCGACACCCGCAGAGTCGTATCCGCGATATTCCAAACGTCGTAGACCTTCTACCAAAATAGGCGTGACGTCGCGGTTGGCCAATGCTCCAATAATTCCACACATAGCTTTGCTTACCCTTTGTCCTTTGTAGGCCGTGGCCAATTTTCTATTGTTTTTTGTTTCGCACGGGTGAACGACAACGCGCCATCCCCGACATCTTTTGATAAGGTACTACCGGCTCCGACAGTAACCCCAGAACCAATGTTGATAGGGGCGACCAACGAAGAATTAGAGCCGACAAACACATCGCTGCCCAACACTGTCTTGTGTTTGAAAGCACCGTCGTAATTACATGTAATCGTGCCAGCACCGACGTTGACTCGCTCACCAAGCTCGGCATCACCAATGTAAGAAAGGTGGTTTACTTTGCTACCCAGCCCTACAGTGGAAGCCTTTATCTCGACAAAATTACCGACATTATTTTTACCTGCCAAGGTTGTACCTGGGCGCAAACGAGCAAACGGGCCTATTTTACAATCGCCACCAACATCAGCATCTTCAATGACACTGTGAGCAGCAACGACGGTTCCTGCGGCTATGCTGGTGTTTTTAATGACGCAATAAGGGCCAATGCTGACATTGTCTCCGAGCGTTACACTGCCTTCGAACACCACACCCACATCTAGACTAACGTCTCGTCCAGTACTGACACTTCCGCGAATATCTAACCGACTACGGTCTTTTACCGTGACTCCTGCATCAAGCAAAGCTTGCACTTGTAAGCTCTGATACTGGCGCTCTAACGTTGTTAGCTGATCTTTATTGTTAACACCTGAAACTTCCCACTCGTCTGCTGCCTGAGCTGTATTTATGGCGATTCCTCGCTCATGCGCTAGCGCAAAAACATCGGTCAGATAGTACTCACCCTGTGCATTATCACTGTCGGTAAGCGACAACAGGTCGTTCAACACCTTACAGCGACCAGACAAAATACCCGTGTTAGTCTCTTTTATTTGCCGCTGATCTTCACTGGCATCTTTCTCTTCGACAATGGCGACGACTTTGCCACCTTCGCGAACGATGCGTCCGTAACCTTGCGGGTTATCCAGATCAACCGTTAACAGGCCTATGCCTTCCCCAGCGCCCATTAGTTCGAGCAAAGTTTCCAGACGTGTCAGCGGCACATCACCGTAAAGGACGAGCACATCGTCGTCATCGGGAATGTTTGGCAACGCTTGTTGAACAGCGTGACCTGTACCTTTTTGCTCTGTCTGCATCACCCATTCCACGGGAGACGAAATACGCTCTTGCACACTTTCTGCACCATGGCCAATCACGACGCAAATGCGCGAAGGGTCTAATTTTGAAGCCGTGTCTATGACGTGTTGTAGCATGGGGCGATCGCCCAGAGGCTGAAGAACCTTGGGTAGCGCGGAGTTCATCCGCGTGCCTTTGCCCGCAGCCAAAATTACAATTGATAAGCTCATGATAACCCTGTGATTAAAGCGTTGTACTTTCTAACTAGGCAGCTATCGGCAGCCAGTCAAAAAAGGAAAGTTAGACTTAATCTTAGAGGGAATTTCTGACAAAACAGTGTCGAATTTCAGTCACTTGCATTGCATGAGAGAGTTGTAAGAAAGAGGATTCAGCCCTACTGCAATCAGTTACTTACAGATGCTTTGCTTCCATTGGTCTCATTTTTCAAACAAAGATGAAAATACTTGTTTGTAGACTGATTAACCCAGATACAAAAAAGGGAGCCCGAATGGCTCCCTTGACTGCAAAGAGTCGAACTCTTTACTAGATAGATTAGCGCTTGCCGCGAATCTTCTTGATGTAGTGCAAACGAGCGCTCGCTTGAACCAGCTGCACCTGAGCGTCAGCTAGATCAATGTCCCCACCTGTTGACATCATTTCAGTCGCACGACGATGTGCTTCTTCAGCTTGCGCCTCATCGATATCATCGTTGCGCTCGGCTGTATCAGCCAGCACTGTTATTTGTTTGGGTTGAACTTCTAAAATCCCACCAGTGACGAAGATTGAATCTTCTTCACCACCACTGTGGAGAACACGAATTTCACCCGCACGCAGGCGAGAAATAAAAGCCGCATGACCTGCCGCAATACCGACATCTCCGGCCTCAGCAGAGGCAACGACCATATCGGCCTCGCCACTGAAGATCTCTCTTTCCGCACTAACAATTTCCACACTTATAGTTGCCATAACGCAACCCCCTTACATGCTCTTGGCGCGCTCCACGGCTTCGTCGATAGAGCCAACCATATAGAAGGCTTGTTCGGGAAGATCGTCGTAATCGCCAGCAACGATACCTTGGAACGCCTTGATGGTGTCCTTAAGGGATACGTACTTACCTGGAGCTCCGGTGAAAACCTCGGCAACAAAGAAAGGCTGAGACAAGAAACGCTGAATCTTACGAGCACGGTAAACGAGCATTTTGTCTTCTTCTGACAGCTCATCCATGCCCAAGATCGCAATGATGTCTCGCAATTCTTTATAACGCTGCAGAGTGTTCTGTACAGAACGTGCAGTGTCATAGTGCTCTTGACCAACTACGAGAGGATCAAGCTGACGACTAGTTGAGTCAAGTGGGTCAACCGCTGGGTAGATACCCAAAGAGGCGATATCACGAGACAGTACAACTGTTGCATCCAAGTGAGCAAAAGTAGTTGCTGGTGATGGATCAGTCAGATCATCCGCAGGTACGTATACCGCTTGGATAGATGTGATTGAGCCTGTCTTGGTAGAGGTGATGCGCTCCTGAAGAATACCCATCTCTTCTGCCAGTGTTGGCTGATACCCTACCGCTGAAGGCATGCGGCCTAGCAGTGCAGATACTTCAGTTCCAGCGAGTGTGTAACGATAAATGTTGTCAACAAACAACAGTACGTCACGACCTTCGTCACGGAAGAACTCTGCCATGGTCAAGCCAGTCAAGGCTACGCGTAGACGACAGCCTGGAGGCTCATTCATCTGACCGTAAACAAGAGATACCTTATCGATAACTTTTGAATCAGTCATCTCATGGTAGAAATCGTTACCTTCACGAGTTCGCTCACCCACACCTGCAAACACAGAGAAACCTGAGTGCTCGATAGCGATGTTACGGATAAGCTCCATCATGTTAACGGTTTTGCCTACACCGGCACCACCAAACAGACCAACCTTACCGCCTTTGGCGAAGGGGCAAAGCAAATCGATAACTTTGATTCCCGTCTCTAGCAGGTCAGTAGAACCTGACTGCTCAGCGTATGAAGGCGCCTCACGATGGATTGCCCACTTGTGTTCAGCACCGATAGGACCGGCGTCATCAACGGGGTCACCGAGTACGTCCATAATGCGACCAAGGGTCTTCTGTCCCACTGGCACAGAAATAGGTGCACCTGTACTTTCTACTGCAAGGCCGCGACGGAGACCGTCTGACGAACCCATGGCAATCGTACGTACGATTCCATCGCCCAACTGGCCCTGCACTTCAAGTACGAGGTTCGCTTCGGTTACGTTCAAAGCGTCGTATACCTTTGGCACAGAATCACGTGGGAACTCCACGTCGATTACAGGACCAATGACTTCTACGATCGTTCCAGAACTCATGATGGTTCTCCTGGAAAATTCAATGTATTAATTCGTGACTGCGATAGCTGTTTCATCAGGAAACTGCCGCCGCACCGCCGACTATTTCGGAAATCTCTTGCGTGATAGCTGCTTGTCGAGCTTTGTTGTACACAAGCTGCAACTCGCCGATAAGCGTTCCCGCATTATCTGAGGCCGACTTCATGGCGACCATTCGAGCTGCCATCTCGCAGGCAACATTTTCAACAACACCTTGATAAACCAATGACTCCAAATAGCGAGTCATCACTCCGTCAATGACATCTTTAGCATCGGGTTCATAGATATAATCCCAGTGCCTGTCTACCAGCCCTTCTTCTTCAGCTTTAACTGGTATCAGTTGCACTGTTTCAGACTGCTGAGACATCGTGTTGACGAACTCGTTTTGAATCAACAACAGGCGATCAATCTTGCCTTCTGCGTGTGCGTTCAACATTACTTGAACAGCACCCATGATGTCATTAATTTCAGGCGCGTCTCCTAAGCCAGAAGCCTCGGAGACAATGTTGCAATTAAGCCGTTTAAAGTAGCTACCGGCCTTACGACCAAAAAGACAAACATCCACTTCGATGTCTTGCTCTTCGTAGTCTCTCAAGACCCCAAGTGCGCGCTTGAACAGGTTAGTGTTCAAACCACCGCACAAGCCGCGGTCTGTGGCGATAACAATAACGCCTACACGCTTGACCGGACGATCCACAAGGTATGTATGACGGTATTCAGAATTGGCTGATGCTATGTGGGCTACCATCTCACGCATTTTTTGCGTGTAGGGCTTCGTAGCGTTCATCCGATCCTTAGCACGGCGCATTTTGCTCGCCGCTACCATCTCCATGGCCTTGGTGATCTTTTGAGTGTTTTGAATACTCTTGATCTTTGTGCGTATCTCTTTTGCACTGGCCATTCAAACTACTCCCGTTTCTACCAGACGCCGTTGGCTTTAAAGCCTTCAACGAGCTGCTTCAAACCACCGGTGATCTCATCAGAAAAAGCGCCAGTGTCGACGATCTTGTCTAACAAGTCTTTGTGGTTGTCACGAGCATAGGCGTGCAGTGATGCTTCAAAGGCCACAACCTTTGTCGCTTCTACATCGTCGATATAACCTTCGTTGATAGCGTAAAGCGATGTCGCCATTTCACCGATGCTAAGAGGCGAGTACTGAGCCTGCTTCATCAGTTCAACAACGCGAACACCACGCTCCAACTGCTTGCGGGTTTGCTCATCTAGATCAGATGCGAACTGAGCAAAAGCCGCCAATTCACGATACTGAGCCAGTGCCATACGAACACCGCCACCCAACTTAGAGATGACTTTAGTCTGTGCTGCACCACCTACACGAGATACCGAAACACCAGCGTTTATCGCTGGGCGTATGCCCGCATTAAACAAGTCAGATTCTAGGAAGATCTGACCGTCAGTGATTGAGATCACGTTGGTTGGTACGAATGCAGAAACATCACCAGCTTGCGTTTCGATGATTGGCAAAGCAGTCAAAGAACCGGTCTGGCCTTTAACAGCACCGTTAGTACGCTTTTCAACTTCAACTGCGTTGATACGAGCTGAACGCTCGAGCAAACGGGAGTGAAGGTAGAAAACATCACCGGGGTATGCTTCACGACCTGGCGGACGACGAAGCAGCAAAGATACCTGACGGTACGCCCATGCTTGCTTTGTTAAATCGTCATACACGATCAGAGCATCTTCACCGATGTCACGGAAGTACTCACCCATGGAGCAACCCGCGTATGGAGCGATGTATTGAAGTGCCGCAGAGTCAGATGCACCAGCAGCCACAATGATTGTGTGCTCCAGTGCGCCATGCTCTTCAAGCTTGGCTACAACAGTGGCGATTGAAGACTGCTTCTGACCAATCGCGACGTAGACACACTTAATGCCGGTGCCTTTCTGATTGATAATGGCGTCGATCGCAACAGCTGTCTTACCCGTCTGACGGTCACCGATGATCAGCTCACGCTGGCCACGGCCAATTGGCACCATGGCGTCGATTGACTTTAGACCGGTTTGCACTGGCTGATTAACTGGCTCTCGAGTAATAACACCAGGTGCTACTTTCTCGATAGGAGCAGTTTTTGTAGAACCCAAAGGTCCTTTGCCGTCGATAGGTGTGCCGAGTGAATCGACAACACGACCGAGCAGCTCAGGGCCAACTGGAACTTCTAGGATACGGCCGGTACAACGAACTTTGTCACCTTCTGACAAATGCGTGTAGTTACCAAGAACCACGGCACCGACAGAGTCGCGCTCGAGGTTCAATGCCATGGCGTATGTGTCGCCACCGCATTCGATCATCTCGCCGTACATGACGTCAGAGAGACCGTGTATGCGGGCAATACCGTCGTTTAAACTGACGATAGTACCCTCTGTGCGAGCTTCCGCAGCGGCTTCAAAATTGCCGATGCGATCTTTAATCAGCTCACTGATTTCTGATGGGTTTAGTTGCATCTATGTGTCCTCTTTGCGAATCCGAAATGGGTGCTCAGTGCGTTAGCACTTGGCTCAGCTTATCCAGCCGCCCTTTAATCGATCCGTCTATGACCAGATCGTTGGCTTGAATGATCGCGCCGCCAAGCAGCGTTTCATCGATCACACAAACAACGTTAACTTTTCGGTTGAGACGCTTGCCCAGCGCTTCAGCAATTCGATTTTGTTGACTGTCATCCAAAGACATTGCCGAGCGGACTATAGCCTCGACAGTTCCTTCAGATTCAGCTTTCAAAGACTCGAACTGTTTTTCGACATCGCCCAGCAACAACAATCTGTCATTGTCGGCCATCAATCGAATTAAGTTCTTCGCCTTATCTGAGAGTTTGTCACCACACACCGAAACCAACACATCAGCTTTATTCTGACTTGATGATTCAGGTACTTCCAGTGCTTGCTTAACAGTGTCGTTAGACACTATTGCAGCCAACAGACTGAGTGTTTCACTCCAGCCACTGAGATCATTCTCAGCATGCGCCATTTCGAAAACTGCTTTTGCGTAAGGTCTAGCTGCCGTGCTTAGTTCAGACATATAACACGGCTCCTCTAGATCTGAGCGATCAAGTCATCCAACGCTTTTGCATGCGCATCCGCGTCGATCTCTTTACTGAGAATACGCGAAGCACCGGCAACCGCCAGTGTAGACACTTGTCCACGCAACGTTTCACGAGCAGCAACAACTTCCTGCTCGAGATCGGCTTCTGCAGACTGCTTGACCTTATCTGCTTCAGTACGAGCTTCGTCTTTGGCTTCTTCAACCATCGAGTTAGAACGTTTCTGAGCTTGAGAAATTATCTCTGAAGCTTGCGTTTTAGCAGCAAGGATTAACTCGTCTGCTTCTTTTTCCGCCAGCTCCTGAGCTTGAGCACCCTTCTCCGCAGCAGCCAAACCGTCAGCAATTTTTGCCTGTCGTTCATGCAACGCTGTGATGATGGGTGGCCAAACATATTTCATGCAGAACCAGACAAATATCCCAAAAGATATTGCCTGGCCCAGTAGCGTGAGATTGAAGTTCACACTGCACCTCTCTTATTCGCTATTGTCCGCACGCTATAAAAACTTAAGCGTGCCCCGTGTTTCTTGCCTGAAGGATCTTCAGCTGAAAACGAGGTACAGACCGATGGCAACTGCGATAACAGAGAAAGCATCGAGTAGACCTGCGATAAGAAACATTTTGGTTTGCAGCATTGGCACCATCTCAGGTTGACGCGCAGCGCCTTCCAAAAAACGACCGCCCAACAGAGCAAAACCTATAGCTGTACCCAAACCTGCACTTGCGAGCATGATTGCGGCTGCGATTAACTTCACGCCTTCCAATTCCATAACAACTCCTACGATATTAAGTGGTTAACTAATAATACAAATTCAACTGAATTTAGTGATGCTCGTGCGCCATGCTTAGGTAAACAATGGTCAGCATCATAAAGATGAAAGCCTGCAAAATGATGATCAATATATGGAATATTGCCCATGGTACGGACAAGAAGGCTTGTGTGTACCAAGGCAATAGACCAATCAAGATGAAGATCAGTTCACCGGCGTAAAGATTCCCGAACAATCGGAGTGACAACGAGATGGGCTTTGCGATCAAGCCAACACCTTCAAGCACTAGGTTCACAGGTGCCAATGCTTTGGGAAATGGCTGGAAAGCCAATTCTGCAAAAAACCCACCCGGTCCTTTCACCTTCACACTGAAGTAAATGATGAGGAAAAATACGGAAAGCGACATTCCGAAGGTGACATTGACGTCTGTGGTTGGAACGATTTTCATGAAATGCAGGCCGAATAGGCCAGCAATGGAAGGAACAACGTCAATAGGCACCAAATCCATGGTGTTCATTAACACTATCCAAACAAAAATCGTCAATGCCAACGGTGCGATCAGCTCGCTCTTACCATTGAACGACTCTCTCACCGAAGTATCAACCAGCTCAACGATGGATTCCACTGCGTTTTGCAAGCCACCAGGTACGCCAGCTTGAATATTATCGGCGACCCGTTTGAAAATGAAGCAAAACAGCGTTCCAAGCGCTATCGCCCAGAACATAGAGTCAACGTGAATTGCCCAAAAACCCATTTCCTTGGCTTCTTGAGCAGAAGCTGCAAAGCTCAACCCGTTCTCCGGGTGCATACCTAGCGTAAGGTTGGTTAAGTGGTGTTGGATATACTCGCCAGCAGAGTTAGCCATGTTAAATTTGTTCTCTTAGAGCAGAGCTAGCGCGCCGCCTGTCGATAAAAGGAAAAAAGCAAATCACACTTTGCACCGCTAACAAGCCGAACAGCAGAGCTAACGGATGGATACTTTCAATCTGCGACAGCACTACAGCAAGTAGCCCGGCGATAAGTACCATTTTTAGCGACTCACCGCGTGCAAAAGACTGCGCGATAAGTGCTGCAGAACGCGCTCCACGATGGCGGAACGCAAACTGTGCAAAAACTAATTGAGCGACGAAATTAATCGCGGCGCCTAAGCCCGCAGCTAAAGCTACTTGCCGGTCGAACCATACCAAAAGGCACGGTAGCAACAACATCATAGCTGCCTGATACTTAAGCAGCCTAACAATCGACTTAGGTACTGTGGTTTTCACGTCGGCCGCCCCTCTTTATTGCGGATCACGAAGCAATTGTGTTTCCAATTGCTCGGTCGCTATTTTTATTGTGCGGCGCGGAATATCCGAGTAAACCGGTGCGATTATAGGTATCCATGGGTGAGGGGTCAAGTTGTGTTGGCCTCATGAAGCCTTTATAAACGTATAGTTTTGTTCACTTAATTAATGTGACCGAGGATGCCGTCAAGCTGGATCAAGGAATCATAGCTAATGACGACTTGCCCTTTACCTTTTGTGCCTTGTTTAATTTGCACTTTTGCCCCAAGTCGCTGGCCTAGGTTTTCTGCCAAATTACGAATGTTGGGATCTTCAGTAGAATCGCTCTTAGGCTTCTCCACATCAGATTTAAGTCTTTGCTTTACTAAGGCTTCGGTTGCCCTAACACTTAATTCGTCTTTGACCACAATTTCAGCAACCTTGAGTTGCTCTGCTGCCTCTAACGGAATCAAAGCTCTGGCATGCCCCATGCTCAGCTGCTCCAATTCCAGCATATTTTTTACTTCGTCGCGCAGGTCCAAAAGCCTAATTAGGTTTGTTACCGTTGCCCGTGAACGGCCGATGTTTTCTGCAACCTGAGCGTGCGTGTGGCCAAACTCAGTTAACAGACGATTTAGCGCAATAGCTTCCTCAATTGGATTGAGGTCTTTGCGTTGAATATTTTCTATCAAAGCGTGCGCAGCGGCGTCCGCGTCGTTTAGATCTCTAACTATTGCTTTTATCGTATGCAATTTAGCTAATTGCATTGCACGCCAACGACGTTCACCTGCAATTAGTTCATACCCGTTGTCTTTAGGGCGTACTACGATAGGCTGAATGAGTCCCTGGGCAACGATAGAGTCCGCCAATTCACGTAGAGCAGATTCTTCAAAACGACGACGCGGTTGAAAAGTGCAACGCTTGATTAGATCTACAGGTATGTCGCGGAGTGATTCACCCGTTGCTGAACGCGTTAACTCCTCTTCGTCAGTGACATGCGCAAGCGGTTGCTCTAGCGCGTTGAGATCTGGGCTACCACCTAATAAGGCCTCCAGACCTTTGCCTAACGCTCGTTTTTTAGTTGCCATTTGAAGTCTCCGCTTCTACACGCTCAGCGCTAGATGCTGTTGTTGATGCAGCGGGGGCATCCAATTTACGTTTCAGAGCGTCTCGCCTGATGATCTCTCCGGCCAAAGCGAGATACGCCAAGGCTCCACGCGAGGTTTTATCGTGGTAAATCACAGGTTTACCGTGACTGGGCGCTTCGGCTAACCGAATATTACGCGGAACGATAGTGCGATAAACCTTATCGCCAAAATGCCGGACCAGTTGCTGTGATACATCGTTGCCTAAGTTGCTACGACCGTCGTACATCGTACGCAATAGCCCTTCAATCGTCAGTCTCGGATTGACCGAATGACGCACGTCTTCAATTGTCGATATAAGAGCTGACAACCCCTCCAGTGCGTAGTATTCACACTGCATTGGGATCATCACCCCGTCAGCCGCGACGAGCGCGTTAAGGGTAAGCAGGTTTAACGAAGGTGGGCAATCGATCAATATATAGTCGTAAAGCGTTTGCACTGATTCAAGCGCTTTGTACAAGCGCTGCTCACGCGCCAGCTTGTCCATCAGTTTGACTTCTGCGGCTGTTAAATCGCCATTAGAAGCAAGAACATCAAACTGAAAGTCCGCCACAGCAATCACGGCATCCTTAGTCGTACTTTCACCCACCAAAACATGATAGGCAGACAGCGCAACGTCGTCTTTATCAATACCACACCCGGTGCTGGCGTTGCCTTGAGGATCCATATCAATCAACAGCACGCGCCGATTGGTCGCTGCTAGCGAAGCCGCGAGGTTTACAGCCGTGGTGGTCTTACCCACCCCGCCTTTTTGATTGGTTATTGCAATGGTACGTGCCATAGAGGACTCGTCAAATACTCGCTGTCAGGTAACGGGCTGTAACTGCACCAGATGGCGCTCTGCATCGTCAAAAGGTACGTTTAAGGTTGATATCGTATTGACCCTACACGCAGAGATAACGTCATCTATCGCCGCTTCGGGTCGCTTGCCCATCATCGCCCATATATTGGCGGACGGCGCACAAAATGGCCTCGCCAATTCGGCAAATCGCGAAAGCTCGGTAAACGCCCGAGAAATCACGCCATCAAACTTTTCATTCGCTTGCCATTGTTCCACGCGAGCATTAACCACCGTGACATTTTTCAGCCCTAGGGTAATACGTGCGTGGGTGAGAAAGCGCGTTTTTTTGCCATTGCTGTCGAGTAAGGTCCACTGCTGATCGGGATTGATGATCGCTAAGACCATACCCGGTAACCCAGCACCCGTTCCCAAATCTAAACAACGAGTATCGGCAACTTGCTCAAGTACGCTGATGCTATCAAGCAAGTGTTTGATCACCATGCTGTCGGCATCTCGCACGGCGGTCAAATTATACGCCTTATTCCACTGCAACAGTTCTTCAAGGTAACGTAATAACTGTGTTCGACTGTCACTTGCGACAGCCAGCCCGAGTTGCTCAAGACCTTCATCTAAACGATTGGCTGGGTTCATTTTAACCTTGTGCTCTGAATTTACGCGCATGAACCAAAAGCAACGACACAGCTGCTGGTGTCACACCCGGTATTCGAGCCGCTTGGCCAACTGTCGATGGCCGAGCATTTTGCAATTTCTGTTGCACTTCATTGGATAAGCCAGTGAGTTGATCAAATTTCATCGTTTCGGGCAATGCTGTGTCTTCAAGCCTCTGAGCCTTAAGAACTTCCGCTCGCTGACGTTCAATATAACCCGCATATTTAATCTGCGTTTCAACCAGCTGCGCCACTTCGTCGCTGACGGCTTCATCAGGCCCGAGGCCCGCTTCCAGCACTTTAGCGTAAGTGACTTCTGGTCGCCGCATCAGCTCATCTAATCGCTGCTCTTTTCCTAGCGCATCACCCAAAAGTGCCTGCTCACGCGTAGCGCCTAAATCCCCTGGGCGTATAAATGTCTGTTTCAAGCGTTGCTCTTCTTGAGCCACTGCTTCTTGTTTAATATTAAAAGCTCGCCAACGTTCTTCATCCACTAGCCCCAAACGATAACCCGCTTCTGTAAGCCTTGCATCCGCATTGTCTTCTCGCAACAGCAATCGGTGTTCAGCACGACTGGTGAACATTCTGTAGGGTTCGTGAGTACCTTGAGTGGTCAAATCATCGACCATTACACCAATATAAGCCTCGTCCCGCCGAAGCGACCAAGCAGGCTCGTCGCGCAACGAAAGCACAGCATTGATACCTGCCATCAACCCTTGCGCCCCTGCTTCTTCATAGCCAGTCGTGCCATTTATTTGTCCAGCAAAATACAAGCCTGATATATCACGACACTGGAGATCTTGACCTAAATCCCTAGGGTCAAAGTAATCATATTCAATCGCATAACCAGGCCTTGTAATATGTGCCGACTCGAACCCTTCTATAGATCTTATGTAATCGAGTTGAACTTCGAAGGGCAGGCTTGTAGAAAGCCCATTAGGATAAATCTCTTGCGTTTCCAGGCCTTCTGGCTCTACAAATATTTGATGTCTATCACGATCAGCAAAGCGAACGACCTTGTCTTCGATTGAAGGACAATATCGCGGACCCGTGCCCTCTATTTCTCCGGCGTACATCGCCGACTGATGCAAATTGTCGGCGATAATCTGGTGCGTTTTTTCGTTGGTATAGGTGATATGACACGCTATCTGCTTTGGATGATCAAGCGCGCTTCCCATGTAAGAAAAAACGGGAACAGGTTTATCACCTGGCTGTTCAGCCATTTTACCAAAGTCGAGACTGCGAGCATCAAGACGTGGCGGAGTACCGGTTTTTAACCGGCCTACGCGCAAGTCGAGCTCACGTAATCTAGCTGCCAAACTTAGTGAAGCAGGATCCCCTGCTCTACCACCTTTCAGTTTGGTTTGGCCGATGTGAATCAAACCACCTAGGAATGTTCCAGCGGTTAAAACCACTTTGCGTGCAGTGAACTCAATACCACCTTGGGTGCGAGCACCGACGACTTTGTCACCTTCTAGCAATAAGTCATCAACAGACTGCTGAAAAAGACTAAGGTTGGGCTGCTTCTCAATAATGCGATGGATGGCGGCTTTATACAGGGTTCGATCAGCTTGCGCTCGAGTCGCGCGAACAGCAGGCCCTTTGCGTGCATTAAGCGTGCGAAACTGAATGCCACCGAAATCCGCTGCATGGGCCATGGCGCCACCAAGTGCATCAATCTCTTTTACCAGATGACCCTTACCAATACCCCCAATAGCTGGATTACAGCTCATTTGGCCAATAGTTTCGATGTTATGGGTCAATAAAAGAGTACGCGCACCCATACGCGCAGCGGCAAGTGCTGCTTCTGTGCCCGCATGACCGCCACCGACGACCAAGACATCAAACTTGTCAGGGTATTGCATAACCGTGATCTACTAAGAGTGAACCAGCTATTATACCGCCGCTTACCATCTCCCGTAGAGAATTAACCGAGCTTTAGGTGAATTGCTGGCTGAATCAACACCAACGGTTATTTATAAGCAACGGCAGTTGACTGACATAAAATCTGACCAAAGCCTAACGAGTCGCGCAAACTCAACGATTAAATCCAGTGATAGAGATATCGAAAACAAAAAAGCCCTCACCAAGCTGGCAAGGGCTTTATCGCTACGAGCTTTACCTAAGCGGCAGTAGCCGTACCAGATTTATGCTCTATGGTTTCAGCGGAAGCAACACCGTTAACGGCAATTTTGCGAGGCTTCATCGCTTCAGGTACTTCTTTCACTAGGTGAATGCTCAACATGCCGTCTCGCAACTCGGCGCCCGTGACTTCCACGTGGTCTGCCAGATTAAATTTGCGTTCAAAGCTTCGGTTAGCAATACCGCGATATAAGAAATTTCGTTCTTTTTCTTCCGAGTCAGTCGCTTTACCGCCGCGAACCGTCAACACACCGCGTTCAGACTGTATATCCAGATCCGCTTCCGCAAAACCTGCAATCGCCAGTGTTATCGCATAGTGGTTCTCTTCGGTCACTTCAATGTTATAAGGCGGATACCCTTGGCTAGATTGCTCTGCACCCAAGGTAGAATT
>ENA-ORXM01000468-ORXM01000468.1-marine-metagenome-genome-assembly--contig:-NODE-468-length-71996-cov-7.579944_pt1 | contig 71996 bp, 71 predicted proteins | sample MGYA00237867_ERZ511480 | MGnify/ENA primary metagenome ERZ511480 (study PRJEB26309, sample SAMN06266103) | marine metagenome | isolation source: Algal blade | place: United Kingdom:Sidmouth, United...
TGTGCGGGCCCCCGTCAATTCCTTTGAGTTTTAGCCTTGCGGCCGTACTCCCCAGGCGGGGCACTTAATGCGTTAGCGACGGCGCGGAAATCGTTGATAGATTCCCACACCTAGTGCCCAACGTTTACGGCATGGACTACCAGGGTATCTAATCCTGTTTGCTCCCCATGCTTTCGCTCCTCAGTGTCAGTATCGGCCCAGAGTGCTGCCTTCGCTGTTGGTGTTCCTCCTGATATCTGCGCATTTCACCGCTACACCAGGAATTCCACACTCCTCTACCGAACTCAAGTCACAGCAGTATCGGATGGCGTCTCAAGGTTGAGCCTTGAGTTTTCACATCCGACTTACCGAACCACCTACGAGCTCTTTACGCCCAATAAATCCGGACAACGCTTGCTCCCTACGTGTTACCGCGGCTGCTGGCACGTAGTTGGCCGGAGCTTCTTCTGTAGGTACCGTCATTTTCGTCCCTACTGAAAGGGGTTTACAACCCGAAGGCCTTCATCCCCCACGCGGCGTCGCTGCATCAGGCTTTCGCCCATTGTGCAAGATTCCCTACTGCTGCCTCCCGTAGGAGTCTGGGCCGTGTCTCAGTCCCAGTGTGGCTGATCGTCCTCTCAGACCAGCTACCCGTCGATGCCTTGGTGAGCCGTTACCTCACCAACTAGCTGATAGGCCGCGAGACCCTCCCGGAGCGACGGATCATTTCCTCAATCGATCATGCGATCGTTAGAGGACATCCGGTATTAGCCGTAGTTTCCCACGGTTGTCCCGGTCTCCGAGGCAGGTTTCTCACGTGTTACTCACCCGTTCGCCACTCGTACATATGGACCGAAGTCCGTACTCGTTCGACTTGCATGTATTAGGCGCGCCGCCAGCGTTCGTCCTGAGCCAGGATCAAACTCTCCGTCAAAATCTTCTGACACCGAAGTGTCAGTTGAAATCAGTTGCTTGTAACCACACCTCTCAATGAAGTGAGATGCTCTTAATGGCTACTTTGCGAAATGGAGGTTTCGTTAGTTTCAGCAAAGAACGGTGCAACGTTAGAAACACCGGGGACTGAAACTTCCTGACCTGTTCATTGCCTGCGGTCATCAATCAACGCGGGGGCTGAAGTGATGGGCAGGACTTTAATTACTTTGAACGGCTATTCCGACGAACAAAGAGTGTCCGTTGAAACGCCGCACTGGCTTTTCGTTTCCTGTCTTCTGTTTTCAAAGAGCTATCGATCGGCACAGCCAGATCTGCGGGGCTTCACGGCCGGCGGTTGAGTTGGGCTGTAGACCTAACTGCAAGGGCGGCGGGAGGGGCTCCGTTTGCTACCTTCGGTGTGCATGACGCACACCCGGGCAGAAGGAATAAGCTAGCGCATTCACCCATCCTTTGACAACCAGATATTTGTGAAATCCTTGTGACGAAAGATACACGATGACCGAAATCCGCCAAATCACTAGCGAAACCGCGTGGCAGACGCTGCTCGACGACGAAAAATCTGTGCTCGTCGACGTTCGAACCGAGTCCGAATGGCGAAACGTGGGCGTTCCCGACACCAGCTCCATTGGTCGCCCGACCCGATTTGTGTCGTGGACCGATGAGCAGGGCGTCGCCAATCCCTACTTCGCCGACCAGGTCACCGATGGTATCGATCCCGATACGCCAATACTGTTGCTCTGCCGGTCGGGAGCTCGCTCGAATGCCGCCGCCGATTTGTTGCTCAGCATGGGTTTCACCCAACCAATGAACATCGCTGGGGGCTTCGAGTCACCCCAACACCCCCAAGCCGGCTGGAAGGCTCAGAAGCCATCGACCACCTACGACCCCAGTTCCTGAGTCGTACCGGCGCTACCAGCTCGCCGGCGCGTGGGCTTCGACAAAGGCCAGCAGGTCGCTCTGGGTCACGGTTGACCGCCCCGGTTGCACGATGACTCGGTCGACGCCGGCCTCGCCATAGGCCACCAGGTCGTCTTTGGTGAGTCGCCGTGCCGGGGTGATGCTGATTTCGAGCTCGCCCAAGTGAGCCGGCCGTTCCAACACCCCTGCCAGCTCGTTGAGTTGGGCAATGTCGGCCGAAGCTGTCTCGGGGTCCCGCATGAATCCGTACCAACCGTGGGCAGACCGAACGGCCCGGGCCGCAGCGCGGCGGCTGTGCCCGCCCACCACCGTGTGCAGGTCGGCTTGCACCGGTTTCGGATTTGCGGTCACGGCGTCGAAATGTACGAACTCGCCGTCGAACGAGGCAACGTTTGTTGTCCAGAGCGTTCGCATCGCCGCCAAGTACTCATCGGCACGATCACCGCGCTTGGCCATCGGCGTCGAGCAGGCCGTCATCTCCGGTTCGAGGTAGCCGACTCCGAGACCGAAGAGCAGCCGACCACCCGACAGGTGATCAACCGACGCCAGGCTCTTCGCCAGCACCGCAGGTTGTCGTTGGGGAAGAATGATGATTCCCGTACCCAGCTTGATCGTCGACGTCACTGCAGCCAGGTAGCTCAGAGCGGCCGCCGTATCCACAAAGACGGTCTCGGGGGCTGCAGGCGAAGGCGGGGCTTGGGGGTCCGGCAGCACGATGTGTTCGCCGGTCCACACCGAGTCGTAGCCCGCCGCCTCACAGGCCTGCGCGACGGTCACCATGGTGGATGGGTCACTCATGACGCCGAAATTGATGCCGAATATGCCAATGCGGGGAAGGCTCATGGTCACCGATTGTTAGTCACGGCGACTACTCATGGCAAAGTTGCTCCATGAGCGAGACTGCCGACCCGGTGTTGGAACGTGTACGCAATGGCCTGGCGTGGCCCGCTTGGGATCGCTGGAGCAACGACGTAGCGGCCGAGCCACCCGACGTGGCGGTCACCGCCGTCGACCACGCCAGTCGAGGCGTCGCCATACGTCGCCGCCTGAGCTTGGCGAAGACGATCGACCAGGGTGGGCCCTACCTCGAGGTGTTTCGCCAGCAAGCTCTTGACCGCCTCGAACGAGAGCACGACCAGGATCTCGGTCCACTTACTACGTTCACCTTTGCCATCAAGGACCTGCTTGCTGTTACAGGCCGCCCGATGATGGCCGGCAGCGCAGCCCGCAGCGAAGCCGCTGCGGAACTAGCTACGGCTCCCATGGTGCGCCGCCTCGAAGCGCTCGGAGCGATCGCCGCCGGTGTCGTGACACTCCACGAGTTCGCGTTCGGCGTAACCGGCGTCAACCCGTTCGCCGGCACCGCCGTCAATCCGAACGCCCCCGACCGGATCACGGGTGGATCGAGCTCGGGAAGTGCGGCTGCGGTGGCCGATGGGTCAGCGCGGGTTGCAATAGGCACCGACACCGGGGGCTCGATTCGAGGCCCGGCATCGTTCTGCGGAGTCGTCGGCTACAAGCCCTCGTTCGGCCTCTATCCCTCGGCGGGAGTTTTCCCGTTGTCTGGCACCCTGGATCATGTCGGCATGTTCGCCACCACCACCGCTGACATTGCAGCCGTGCATGCTGCGCTCGGTCATCAGATCGACGAAGCGATGCTCCCGGCTCGCATCGGCCTGGCGCGGGCCGACATCGAGGCCGCCGACCCCGACGTGCAACTGCGAGTGGAAGCAGCGATTTCGGCACTGGAAGATGCAGGTTGCGAACTCGTCGACGTGAAGTGGCCCGACGCGGAGAAGACCTTCGTGACCAGCACAGCCATCATGTTCTCCGAGGCGGCGGCCATCCACCAAGAGTCTCTTCGACAAAACCCGGCGCACTACGGAAGAGACATCCAGGCCCGGCTGGCCCTGGGGGCCGATCTCACCGCCATCGAGGTCGCCACTGCGCACGAATACCGTCGCCAGCTCATCGCCGAGGTCACGCGAACACTGTCCGGTGTGCAGGTGATCATCGGCCCGACAACACCCATGGTGGCACCGCCCAGCACGCTGGCAAGCGAGCCGTCGCTGCCACCGCGGATCGTGGCCAACACACGATTGGGCAATGTGGTGGGTCTACCGGCGATATCGGTTCCGCTCCCGGGCGGCGAGATCCCGGTTGGTCTGCAGATACTCGGCGCCCGTGATGCAATCGTGATAGCCAGTGCCTCGGCGATCGAGGCGGTACTGCAACCAGCGGCGTTCCGACCGGGCCGCTGATGCGCTACTCGTTCTCGAGTGCCATCACCTGATCGACACGACGTTGATGACGACCCCCTTCGAACTCGGTCGCGAGGAACAGCGTCACGATCTCTTCGGCCAAGCCGAACCCCACCACACGCCCGCCGATCGACAACACGTTGGCATCGTTGTGAGAGCGGGCCATCCGCGCCAGGTACAGATCGTTGCACAGTGCGGCGCGCGCTCCCTTGACCTTGTTCGCTGCCATCTGTTCGCCCTGTCCCGAACCGCCGATGACGATGCCGAAATCGGCATCGCCGCCGACCACAGCTCGAGCTGCCCTGGCACAGAACTCGGGATAGTCAACCGATTCCAGGCTGTCTGTTCCGCAATCTTGGGTCTCGTGCCCTTGCGCCTGCAACAGCGCGATCAGGTGTTGCTTCATCTCAAAGCCTGCATGATCACTGCCCAGTGATATCCGCACCTTCGTTATCCCTCGTTCGTAAACGTCGTACCGTCACAGTGTAGGGAGCGCACCGTCGACCAGTAAGATGCGCGATATGAGCTTGTGGACACCAGACGGCGAGCACGAGGTGCCTCGCGATCAACAGCCAGCATCGGCTGCGCCGACCAACGACGACCCGACCGGCGGCATTCCCGGCGCACCGTCGCTCGATGACCTGAGCCCCGAAGAACGAGCCCAAGCCGAAGAAATGGCTGCCGAGCTTGCCGAAGCCCGAGCTCGTCTTGCCGATACACCGTCATCGATGGTCGTGGCCAACCATGCCATGGGGCTGTACGAACTCGGCGCGATCCACCTCAGCAACGATCCGGCCAACCTGAGCGAGGCGAAGGTGGCCATCGATGCCATGGCGGCGATCATCGATGCCTTGCCGGGTCGCCTGGGCGAGCACGAAGAGACGTTGCGAGCCGCTCGGAATCAGATTCAACTGGCGTTTGTCGAGCTGTCCACCCAGGCCGACGAGTCCTAGACAGCATGGCAGTGGGCGCCGAGCGCCCTGACGCGGTCAGATGTCACGAACGTACCGGCACGACCTGATACGGCTCAGCTTGCATGCAACACTGGCTGCTCATGCGTACATCAGTCGCTTCACTTGCCATGGTTCTGGGCTTACTCCTGACCGTGGGCGCGCTTGCGCTGGCACCGCCGACGTCTGCCCAGAACATCGATACCCAGGTTCCTCCGGGTAATCCGGTCATCGGCGATGACCGTCCGGGTGATATCGAAGCCAGCGACGAACCCAACTATGCACTATGGGTGCTGGTTGCTGGTTGTCTGATCGGGGCCGGTGTGCTGCTCATCAAGATCGAGCGCTGGGAAGCACGTCGCATCGAACACCAAGCACCCTCGACCAGCGCCTGACGCACGTACTGGCCATCAGGGTGGGGTAATCACTGGTCCCGAGGACGCATCTCGATCCGGACATCGGTCCCGAGTTGGCGCACATCGACGATCTCGCCTCGCCAGATATCGCCGATCGTGGGCGCACCCGGACCAGCGAACAGCGGCCGGGCATCGTCGCCTCCGAAGAGTGCTGGTGCGAGATAGATCACATAGCGGTCGATCAGGCCCTGTCGGTGAAAGGCTCCGGCAACATGTGCGCCGCCTTCGACCATGAGTTGCAGCACGCCGCGACCAGCCAGATCGACGAGTACGTCGTCGAGGTCGCCGCCGAGTTCGACGAGCGGTTGGGCTCGGGCGTCGTCGGGCGCAGATCCCAGCACGACTCGCAGCGGCTGAATCTCGTCGCCGTCGATGCCGATCGGGGCGAAGTCGCGCACGGTGAGCGCCGGGTCGTCGGCTCGTATGGTCCCGGCGCCGACCAGCAGCGCGTCGCTCTCGGCGCGCAGGCGATGACTGTCGGACCGCGCTTCGGGGCCGGTGATCCACTTGCTCGATCGATCGGGAGCAGCGGTGAAGCCGTCGAGGGTGGCAGCAAGTTTCAACACCACGAATGGGCGGCCGGTGCGCCGGTGGTGCAGGTACGGACGTAGCTGGCGTTCGACGCGAGCCGCGCCGACACCGACATCGACTTCGATCCCAGCCTCTCGCAGTCTGGCTATGCCTTTGCCGGCCACCAACGGATCGGGATCGGTGAGCGCAGTCACCACCCGACTGATGCCAGCTTGAATGATGGCCTCGGTGCAGGGGCCGGTCTTGCCATCGTGACAACACGGCTCGAGCGTGGTGTACATGGTTGCACCGCGGGCATCATCGCCGGCTTGAGCCAGGGCATTGATCTCGGCATGGGGGCCACCGAAGTGCGACGTGGCTCCCGTGAACACCGCCGTGCCCGATGCAATGGCGGCGCCAACCCAAGGGTTCGGCGGAGCGATCAGTCGGGAAGCGTCGGCTGCGTTGATCGCTCGACCCATGTAGTCGGCGTCGCGTCTGTCTGCCATCAGTGATCGGTGGGCGCTGCGGTCATAAGACGCACGGCGTGAGGTAGAACGTCGATGACCGCAGTCACTGTTTCGACAGTGCCCTTCGGCGATCCGGGCGAATTCACGATCAGGGCCGTGCCCCTGGTGCCGGCGATAGCCCGGCTCAATCGCCCGAGCGGATTCACTAGCCGCATCGCCTCGGCGATGCCCGGGGCCTCGCGTTCGATGACCAGCCGGGTCCCTTCGGGGGTGAGATCGCGTGGTCCGAACCCGGTACCGCCAGTGGTGATCACGACCCCCGAGAAGTCGTTCGACATTTCGATGAGCGCGTTCGAGACATTGTCGATGCCATCGGCGACCACCCGCTGTTCGACCACGTTGTAGCCATGTTCGGTCAGCAGCTCGACGAGCACCACGCCCGAGCGGTCTTCGCGAGTGCCGTGCACCACGCCATCGGACACGGTGAGCACCTTGGCCGCCAAGCCGGCGGTGTCATGATCTGGCATCGCAAGAACATAGCTGATCGAGCACGCCAGCTCCTGCCACCAACCAGCGTTACTCGGCTCGCGTCCAGGCGAACACGGCCATGCCGTCGCTGTCGTGGTCCTGGGGCAGTACGTAGCCGCCGCTGCTCTCCCAGGACCGCCATCGTTCGTTGGATCCGGCGACATCGATCGGCACGAAGTCATCACCTACGGTGGCGGCGATCTTCTCGGTCTCGACCCGGGTCACGGTGCAGACTGAGTACACGAGCCGCCCGCCGGGTTTGACTGCTTGCGCACCAGTGGCGAGCAGTTCGGTCTGCAGCCGGGTCAGGCGTTCGATGGCGTCGGCGTCGATGCGCCAGCGGGCGTCGGCACGGCGCCTCAGCACGCCCAGGCCTGAGCAGGGAGCATCGACCAAGACACGGTCGAACGTGGCCGAACGAAACGGCGGTCGGGTTCCATCGGCGACCACCGCCGCTATCGACGAAGCCCCGACGCGTTTTGCATTCGATGCGACCAGGCGACTGCGATTCCTGCTGCGATCAGCGGCGAGGACATGGGCACCGTTGGCCGCCAGCAGCGTGGCCTTGCCGCCTGGCGCAGCGCACGAGTCCAGAATGAGGTCGCCTGGCTGCGCATCGACGATGTCACACACCCACTGTGATGCTGGATCCTGCACATAGCCGTCGGCACGCTCGTGCACGCTCGGTTCGACGTTCATCCGCTCGAGCATGGCGATGGCGTCGGTTGTGCCATGGTCGTCGATGAGCTGTTGCACGAGCCAGTCCGGATAACTGAGGCGGATGGCCTCGCTGGGCCATTCGACGTCGCTGCTGGCGACCTTGCGCAAGATGGCGTTGACGAACCCGCGCGCCTTCTTCGGAGCGACACCTACCGTGGCGTCGACAGCAGCGTGGTCGGGGGTCGACAGATAATGCAGCTGGTACGCGCCGAGACGCAGTGCCGTTCGCACCGCCGGGTCGACGTCTCGCGTGATGAACCGATCGACCAAGAAGTCGCATGCTCGGCGCATTCTGGTGGTGCCGTAGACCATCTGGGTGACGAAGCGCCGGTCTTGTTCTTCGAGCGATGATCGTTTGAGTTCGCCATCGAGTACCAGGTTGGCAAAAGCGCCCTTGTGGTCGATTCGCTTGAGCGTGTCGTACGCCACCTGACGAGAGCTCATGTGCCGAGCACCGTGCCGGGATCGACCCGAGCGCCTCGATGCCAGTCGGCAGCAGCGACCGGCTTCTTCCCCTCGGGCTGCACGGTCTCGAGCACCAACCAACCCTGGCCGGTGGCGATTCGCACGCCATCGAGTGAGCCCGGCGGCAGCGAGGCAGGATCGTCGTCGACCGCGGCTGCTTTGATGGCGAATCGTCTACCCAGCAAGGTGGTGTGGGCGCGGCCGAGACGCACGACCCGAGAGAGCTGGTCGGCTGGCTGACCGAAGTCGAGGGCGAAGTCCTCGGCCTTGAGCTTGCGGGCATAGGTCACTTCGCCCGATTGGGGTTCCGGCGTCGCCAGCCCGTGTTCGAGTTCGTCGACCAACAGCGCACAGCTGGCCTGAACCAGTGACTCGCGCAGCTGGTCGAGCGTCTGATCGTCGATGGCTATCTCAGCCCGTGCGTAGACGTCGCCTTCGTCGAGCGCCTCGGCAATCTCCATGAGGCACACGCCGGTCCTTTCGTCGCCGGCCAGAATCGCCCGCTCGAGTGGTGCGGCCCCTCGCCACCGGGGCAACAACGAAAAGTGGATATTGATCATTGCCAGTCGATCCAGAATATGGTTGCCAATGATGTGGCCATAAGCCACGACCACACCGAAGTCGGCGCCGACATCGAGCACGTCATCGAGCTCATGGCTGACCGCCAGACCCAGTTCCTGGGCGCAGGCCTTCACGGGCGTGGGCATCAGGTCTTTACCGCGACCTCGACGACGATCGGGGTTTGTGACGACGAGCGCAACGTCGTGCCCGGCATCGACCAGCGCTCGCAGAGGAGGGACAGCGATCTCCGGGGATCCCAGGTAGACGATGCGCGCCGGACCCCCGGGATGGGTGATGTGGGCCATAGGGCAGCTTACGGAAGCTGCAGTCCGCCGCTGCTGGCCTTGAGTGCTCGTTCGGCTTCGGCAGCAACCTTGCGGGCGTTGAGTTCTTTGATTGCTTCGCGGCGTTGGTCCTCGTCGAGGTGCTCGAGCAGGAGCACGCCGTCGAGATGATCGATCTCATGCTGGATCAGCCTCGAGAACAATTCGTCGGCTTCGACGGTGACGTCGTTTCCGTCGAGATCGATACCCGAGACGAGTATCTGCTTGGGCCGCACGATCTCGAAGGACATGCCCGGCACCGACAGACAGCCTTCTTCGAACACCCAATCGCCATCGGATTCGGTGACGGTCGGATTGATGAGCACGCCGGGCTCGTCGTCGATGTCGTACACGAAGAAGCGCTTCTGCACGCCGACCTGCGGCGCAGCAAGCCCGATGCCAGGGGCGTCGTACATGGCGACGAACATGTCGTCACACAGCTTCACGAACTTGCCGTCGATGTCGGTGACATCGGTGGCCTTGGTGTTCAGTACGGGGTCTCCGTAGGTGCGTATTCTCTGGCTGGCCATCACAGGAAGGGTAACCGAAACAGGCCCCTCCGCATTCCCTTTTGCGCCACTCCGTGCGGGCCGACGTTCGTCGGACATGGTCTCTCGCCGATTGCAGCGGCTCGTCCCTCGCCCGCTCAGCGAGGCAACACGCGTGATCCACTTCCAGGCGAATGCCGCCAAGGGCGCCGCGCCGCAAGCCCGGATACATTGCGCAGCATGACCGAGAGCCACTACTTCGACGATGATCCGTCGGTTGCCAGCAAGGTGCATCGGATTTCGTTGGAACTCAAGGGTCTCTCGATGGAGCTCGACGTGGACCGAGGGGTCTTCTCCGCCGGCAAGATCGATACCGGCACGCAGGTGTTGCTGGATGTAGCCACGAACCCTGGCAAGCGCACGCGGCAGATTCTCGATGTTGGATGCGGTTACGGACCCATTGCCTGCGTTGCCGCAACTCGGGCCCCAAACGCCAAGGTGTGGGCGACCGACGTGAACAGTCGAGCGCGAGATCTGTGCGCAGCGAACGCCGAACGCCTCGGTCTGAACGTGTCGGTGGCAGCTCCCGAAGACGTGCCAGAAGATCTGCGTTTCGATCTCATCTTGTCCAACCCACCAATCCGCATCGGCAAGAAGAACCTGCATGCGCTGCTCGAGATGTGGCTGGATCGGCTCACGCCCGACGGGCGAGCCGAGATGGTGGTGCAGAAACACCTGGGCAGTGATTCTTTACAGCGATGGCTGATCGAGCAGGGTTGGCCCACCGAACGATTGATGAGTCGCTATGGGTACCGCGTGCTGGTCGTGCAACCGCGAACCCGCCCCACTGACGGTCGGACCGAAGAAGAATGAAGCAGCTCACCAGCACGGAACTCAAGCGACTTCACCGCACCTGGCGTAAGGACGAACCGCCTCGACTCGCGCTGATGCTCGAAGGTATCGGCGGACCGTTCAATCTGGGAGCGATGCTGCGTACGGCTGCGGCGTATCGAGTCGAGCATCTGTACCTGGCGGCCATGCAGATCGATCCGGCCAGCACCAACGTCGGCAAAACCGCGCTCGGATCCGACCGGTTCGTTCCCTGGACAGCGCACGAGGATTTGCCTGACGCTCTGAGGGCAGCCCGAGCGGCCGATTACGCCGTTGTTGGTCTGGAGCTGGCGGATCGGGCCGTGCCGATTCACGAAGCCAACCTGGCGGTACCGACGTGCTTTCTCATCGGCCACGAAGATCGCGGTCTTTCCAAGACCGCCTTGGCGGAATGTGACTCCGTGGTTTTTTTGCCACAACTGGGTCGCATCGGGTCCCTCAACGTGGCCACGGCGGCCTCGATTGCGATGTACGAGGCGCGCCGGCAGAGCTTCACCGGCGACGCGTGACCCAGTGGTAGCTGGCCTAGTGCACCGCCAGCCGTAAGCGCTCGTCGCCTCGGTCCACCCGTGCCAGTTCGGTGACCAGAGTTTCGTTGTCGTCGGCGCGTATCAACCATCGGTCGTTGTTGGGGCCGAGCACCTGCAGACCGATCGGATTGCCGAGTCGTTCGATATACCCGCTCGCACCTGCGCCCGAAACTTCTGCTTGCGCAATTGCGGGAGGCCACCGCATTGCGTCGGCCTGGTTCGCCCATGCCTTGGTGAGTGCTGCGGGTTCGGCCCGTCGCGCTGCATCGAGCACGCGATGATCGCCCATGCGGGTCTGCACGAGCACACGGCCGCCTTGACGCCGAGGGCCGACCAGGCGAGCGGCCATGACCAGCAGCCCCATCGCCTCGGCCTCGGCTTGTTGACGAAGGGCGGTCAGGTGCTGATCGAAGTCGAGAAACGCAACCGAACTCCACCGCGCTGCTCGTGGCGGTGGGTTCCGCAAGAGCGCCTCGGTACCGATTACCAGGCGGGCATCGGCGTTCGCCGCGTCCGACGCCGTGACCTCGCCGACGGGCTCGTTCATGAGCGCACTGAGTTCCTCTCGGGCCCGGGACACACCGAGTACCAGGTTCTTCAACCGAGCGCCGCCGCAGCTTGCGCACGCCGGCGGTCTGGTCTTGCCACAGCGAGCGCAGGTGAGCGTGGCATCGTCGACTTGGCGTACGGCGCCCTGACATTGCTCGCACGCTGCGAGTTCACCGCAGGCGACGCACGCCAATAATCGCACGCGACCGGTCCGGTTGAGAATGCACGCCACCCGGCCGGGCGCGCCGAGCGCGCGCACCAGCTCCTCGCTGAACAACCCCAGTCGCCCCGGCGGCTCGATGCGTCGGTCCACGACCTGAATGGCGGGCCATCCACCATGTTCGGTCGATCGGTCCGGCTCATGCAGCGGCAGGGCCGATACTGCTTCGACGGATGGAGTTGGTGACACCAGCACACATGGCACCTCGGCACGGCGCGCCCGCTCGATGGCGACCTCTCGCGCATGCCAGGTCGGTGTGCGCTCCTCGCGATAGGCACTGTCGTGTTCGTCGAACACCACAATCGCTCCCAGGCCCCCGACCGGCCCCAACGCAGCGGCTCGGGTCCCCACCACGATCGAGCCTGCAGCGGCACGCGCCCAATCGTCGGGCAGCAGCGCAACCTCGAGCCCAGCGCGACCCAATCGGGCCGCAAGTTGGCGGGCAGCACTGATTGTGGGCATGAGCAGCAGCGGATTCCCCTGTGCGGCTGCAGCCAACACCAATGGCCATCGATCCGACGCCGGAGCGATGCGCACGACCGCGCCCGGCCCTTCGAACACCGACGCCAGGTCACCATCGATCTCACCAGTCCAGCGAGCCGTTGCCGAGCGCGGCAGCCGGTAGATGTTCTTCGGTGGCGATGCGGTGCGAAGTGCCTTGGCCGCCGAACCGACCCAGCGATGCGCCAACCAGTTGGTCAGATCGATCATGGATTCATCGGGACCCATACCCGACCACTTCTGCAGCAACCGCAGCTCGACATCGGTTGCGGGTTCTGGGTTCAGTTCGGTGATCCACCCGCCGACGCGTCGACCGTGCAGTTCGACCCGAACCCGACTCCCGACCCGCAGGTCGACGTCGTCGCCCGCACGCCATGTGTCGGGAACTGCGTAGTCGAACGTGCGATGCAGCGCCGCCACATCTGGCTGGACGCGAACGACCGCAGGAACGTCGGACTCGGCGTCGGACTCGCTCCCGGTCGTTTCGCTTGTCACAGCCGTGGCAGGAGGTGTAACCAGCTGTGGGTTACAGGCCGAGCGCTGACTTCAAGTCATTGACCCGGTTGGTGTGTTCCCACGAGAAGCCGTCGCCCTCGCGGCCGAAGTGGCCGTAGGCCGCAGTCTGCTTGTACACCGGACGCTTGAGATTCAGATCGCGCAGGATTGCGCCGGGGCGCAGATCGAAGACTTCGCCGACCGCCGCCTCGATAGCTGCTTCGGACACGGTCTCGGTGCCGAAGGTCTCGACCATGACCGACATGGGGTGGGCAACGCCGATCGCGTAGGCGACCTGCACTTCACAGCGCTCGGCGGCGCCGGCGGCAACAACGTTCTTTGCGACCCAGCGGGTGGCATAGGCAGCTGAACGGTCGACCTTGGATGGGTCTTTGCCGCTGAAGGCACCACCGCCGTGGCGAGCCATGCCGCCGTAGGTGTCGACGATGATCTTGCGGCCGGTCAGACCGGCATCACCGACGGGTCCACCAATGACGAAGTTGCCCGTCGGGTTCACGAAGATCTCGTAGTCGTCGTCTGCGAACTGCTCAGGTATCACGGGCTTGATCACGTGTTCGATCAGATCGGGGCGAATCATGTTATCGCGACCAATACCGGGATGGTGCTGGGTGGACACCACCACGTTCTCGAGCTCGACCGGCTGGCCGTCTTCGTAGCGGAAGGTGACCTGGGTCTTGCCGTCGGGGCGCAGGTACGGCACCGTGCCGGCCTTGCGCACCGCAGCCAGGCGTTCGGCCATGCGATGGGCAAGGTGGATCGGCAGAGGCATGAGCACGTCGGTCTCATTACATGCGTAGCCGAACATCATGCCCTGGTCGCCTGCGCCCTGCATGTCGAGGTCGTCGGTCTCACCGGAGTCGCCGGATCGGACTTCTTCGCTGGTCGTGACACCTTGACTGATGTCGGGTGACTGCTCATCGAGCGAGACCAACACACCAACAGACTTGCCGTCGTAGCCGATGTCGCCGTTGTCGTAACCGATCTCGCAGATCGTGTCACGCACGATCGAAGGGATGTCGACATAGGCCTTGGTCGTGATTTCACCACCGACGACCGCAAGGCCGGTGGTCACGAATGTTTCGCAAGCCACCCGACTCTCGGGATCCTCGGTCAGAAGTGCGTCCAGGATGGAGTCCGATATTTGATCGGCCATCTTGTCGGGATGGCCTTCGGTCACCGATTCAGAGGTGAACGAATAGGAAGAAGACATGTGTTCTCCGTAGGTACGAGTTGTTTACGTTTCGTTCGGGGTTCGCGCCGCAACGACGGTACGAAGAACAGCCCGGGCGACGCCTGACTTCGACGTCAGCGCAAGACTATCGCGCCCACCACCTGGGGCCACGATGGTCACGATGTTCGTGTCATGACCAAAACCTGCACCTGCGGCGGACACATCGTTGGCCACGATGAAGTCGGCGCCTTTGGAGTCGAGCTTGCGTTCGGCGTTTGCGATCAGGTCATTGGTTTCGGCAGCGAAACCGACAAGCTGTTGACCGGGTCGCTTCTTCGAGCCGAGATCGGCCAAGATGTCTACGGTTCGCTCCAATGCAATCGTGGGCACACCCCCGGACTTCTTGATCTTGAACTCACTGGGATCGACCGGGCGGAAATCGGCCACCGCCGCAGCCATCACCACGATGTCGGCCCGGGCTGCGCTTGCGAGCACTGCCTGGTGCATTTCGGCAGCCGTCGTTACGGCCACAACCGTGGCACCTGCGGGAGCTGGCAAATCGACGGTGGTGATCAGTTCGACCTCGGCGCCGGCGCGAGCGGCGACCTCGGCAAAGGCGTAGCCCTGCTTGCCCGTGGACCGGTTGCCGATGAATCGGACGGGATCGAGTTGTTCTCTGGTGCCGCCGGCAGTGACCAGCACTCGAAGCCCGGTCAGGTCCAGCCCAGAAGGATCTAGCACGTCGGCCACAGCGTCGACGATCGTGGCGGGTGCAGCCAGGCGACCCTTGCCGACGTCACCGCCGGCAAGACGTCCGTCTTCGGGGGCAACGATGTGTACGCCCCGTGAACGCAGCAACGCAATATTGTCGACGATCGCAGGGTTTTCCCACATCTCGGTGTGCATCGCCGGACAGATGACCACCGGGGCGCGAGTGGCAATGAGGGTGTTGGTCAGCAAATCGTCGGAGATCCCGGCGGCATAGCTGCCAATGACGCGAGCCGTGGCCGGGCACACCAAGACCAGGTCGGCTTCTTGGCCGAACTTGGTGTGGGGGATGGGGCCGGTCCAGTCATCCCACAGGCTCGTGTGCACCGGTTCTGATGCCAGCGCCGACAAGGTGACTTTGCCAACGAAACGCTCGGCGTTCTCGGTCATGATCGGCACCACATGCGCGCCGGCGTCGACCAAGCGGCGAGATACTTCGATCGCCTTGTACGCAGAGATACCTCCGCTTACGCCGAGGACGATTCGCTTACCTTGGAGCCCGTCGACCGGCGATGTCGAGGTCATACCAGCGAGATGCTCGGCGGTCGGTGGTTGACGGGTGCGAACTCGCTCGGCGGATTCAGCTGTCGCCTTTGTCTTTTTCGGCTGCCTCGGCGGCTGCCAGGTCGGCGGCAGCGAGCATGTCGGCTTCGGCTTGGGCCGCGGCTGCCACTGCAGCAGCTTCTTGTGCAGCAACGACCTCGGGGTCGCCCATGACGATCTTCTTGGCGCCGATTTCCTCGAAGGCAATCGTGAGTGATTTGTGGGCCACCGACGTCACCTGCGGTGGGATCGAAGCACCGAGTCCGCCACCGAGCTGGCCGAAGTAGGCGTTGATCTGGCGAGCGCGCTTGGAGGCCAAGGTCACCAACGAGAACTTCGATCCGGTGGCCTCGAGGAGAGATTCGATGGGGGTGCCCATCATGGAGTCGTTTTCTTGTGCCATGTCAAAATCCTGCCGTAATGGGGACGCGAAGCGGCTCTACGATAGCAGTGTTCGGCGTGAAATCAGCGCGAAGCGGCACGTGAGACATGGGCGACACCGGCAACGTCGACCCCAACCGATCCCCCGGCCTTCCACAGTTCGTAGAGTGGCTCCAGATCGACTGACGTCCGGCGCCAGTTCTGGGTCAGCCAGTACGCCAGGTCGTAGCTCTCGGCATTTGCGTAACATGCCTCGGCCAGGCAGCGAGTCCAGGGCTCGGTGGTCGAAAAATCGTTGGCATCGGCGAAACCTTCGCTCAGGTCGTAGTGCAGGTCCCCGAGCTCGGGCTGCTCTTCGCCCGAGATGATCTCGAAGCGCAGATTGCTCAGTAGCTGTTCGTTCTTTTTCCAATTCGTACCGACGTACTCGCTGACAGCCTGGCTCTTCGTCTGCACCGCCGATCGGGCGAGATCGAGCAGCGTGGCGTCGTCGACGTCACTGGTTGGCACAGCCGCAGTCCGGTCCCGATCGAGCCGTCGCAGCCGTTCGAGGAAACCTCGATGATCGGGCAACGGCTCGAACGCAGCGGAGTACTCGGTGGGTGCCATATCGGTGATGAGCGTGCGGAAGATCGATGGGTCGTAGTTCTTCTCGGCTGCCACCACATGGTGCCAGAGCTCCACCGTCTCGGCAGCGGGATGGGGCGCGTCGTAGCGCCCTTTGGGCACCATGGCGAGCGAACCGTAGGTGTTGGCGCGGCACACGTCGCCTTCGCCCGGCTGCGACGTCTCGAATTGGAACGTCGTGTCCATACGCACAACGTCGTCACCGAAGAGCTCATCGATGCGAGCCCATGTCTCGAACAGCTGCGAGGGGGTGTTGCCGTCGGCTTCGTTGGCATCGCCCGGTTTCTTCGGCTTCACGGCGATCTGCAACGCCCATCCGGCAACGTCCTCGTCGTGGTAGCGCATGACCACCAGATCCGAGAAGTGCTTGTCTGCTATCGCGGCGAAGGATCCGGGATGCCATGTGCCAGACAATTCGGCCAGGCGTTCGTGATTGCTTCCGCAGGGGCCGAACGAGCCGTGCACGACAAGCCAGAACAAATTGTGCTTTGCGGCAGGAGATGGCACTTGCCAAGAATACGTGACCGGGTACCGCTAGCTGGCGCGTTTCGAAGCAATAATCGCCTGGAGTTCCGCGACCGTCGAGTCGAGGTCGTCGTTGATCACGACCAGGCACCCCAGCTCTGCCGACGCAGCTCGCTCGGCTACTGCTGTTTCGAGCCGTTGGGCCACCCGTTCGTCGGTGTCGCCCCGCGCTCGCAGGCGTGCTTCTTGATCGCCAATCGTTGGCGTGTCGAGAAACAGCAGGACCGCCGTGGGGTCCATCGCCTTGATCTGTGCGGCACCCTGGACGTCGATCTCGAGCAACACATCGCTGCCCTGCGGTGGGTCCGGCACGGGTGTGCCCTGCAGATAGTCGAGAAACTCGACCCACTCGAGGAATCCATCGGCTTCGATGTGCGCTTCGAACGTGTCACGGTCGACGAAGTTGTACGCGTCGGGTGCTTCACCCGGGCGTGGGTCTCGAGTCGTCCACGATCGGCTCAGCCACAGGTTGTCTTCGACGTCGAGCAGCTTGGCGACGATGGTCCCCTTGCCCACTCCCCCGGGTCCGGACAGAACGAACGTGACCGGTTTGGGTTCGGTTGCCGCTGCCATCGAACGATCCTAAGGGGCTGGCTCGGCGAATGCTTGGGCGACGGCCAGTCGGGCCTCGCTGGGGACCTGGTCGAGCCACACATCTTCGTCGAGACCGATGTCGTCCATGGTGCGCCGAGCCCGTACCTTGCCGATGCCGGGCACGGCTTCGAACACCTTGACAGCAAAGACGCGACCCATCAATGGGTTGGCGTCGGCCAGCTCGAACGCCGCCGGCAAGTCCGTATCGCCCGAGCGAACGCTCGAGACGATGTCGGCAATTGCCTGCCGGGCCTGAGCGGCGCGCTCGAAGGCGTTGTCGAATTGGCTCACGCCAGGCCGAAGGCGAGGTTGGCTGCTGCTTGTTCCGGATCGTCGGCAGCGGTGACCGCCCGGCCGATGACCAGCAGATCAGCGCCACCGTCGAGGGCGACCTGTGGGGTTGCAGCCCGAGCTTGATCGTCGGCAGCGACGCCCTCGGGCCGGATTCCGGGAACGACTCGGACCAGACGAGGGGCGATGGTCCGAGCATCGCTGAGATCTTCGGCGGCACACACGATGCCACCACATCCGGACTCCATCGCGACGCGGAGCCGGCTGGGAACGATGTGCGCCGGGGCGCCGGCATCGCTGGTCAACACCGTGACGGCCAGGCCGATGGGAGCATCGAGCCCCGCAGCTTCGGCACCGGCGTTGAGGCCCTCCACACCGGCCAAGAGCATGTCCTGGCCGCCACGGGCGTGCATTGTCAGATACTTCGCGCCGAGTGCACCCAGGACGCGAGCGGCCTTGCCGACAGTGTTGGGTATGTCGTGGAGCTTGACGTCGAGGAAGACATCCATGCCCAGGTCCTGCATGACACCGATGGCCTCGGGGCCAGCGGCCGAGAACAGTTCGAGTCCGACTTTGGCAACACCGAAGTAGTCGCTGACCGAAGCCGCCAGCCGGCGGGCGAGAATCAGGTCGTCGACATCGAGCGCGATGGCGAGTTTCGGACGAATGGCAGCCAGTGCTTCTTCGCTAGACATTTTGGGAGTCCTCTCGGGGGGGGGGTGGTTTACGTCTCGAGTGCGCCAATGAGCGCGGTGATCTGGGCGACATCATGTAGTTCACACCACTGGGCTATCTCATCACGAATCCGTACCACCGCGCGTGGATCCGCGAATGTTGCCGTGCCGACCTGCACCGCCGACGCACCTGCGAGCAGGAATTCGATGGCATCGACACCGTGCACGATCCCGCCGCATCCAATGACCGGTAGATCCGGTAGTGCAGTGGCGACGTCGTTGACCGCACGCACGGCGATGGGGCGAATGGCGGGGCCCGACAGACCACCGCGCCCCCTGCCCAGGCGAGGCTTGCGCGTGTGTACATCTATGGCCAGGCCGATCATGGTGTTGGCCACCGTGACCGCTTCGGCTCCAGCGCGTTGGGCGGCTTCGGCGATGGGTACCACATCGGCCAGATTCGGGCTGAGCTTGGCCCAGAGCGGCAGACCCGCGACCGAGCTGGCAGCAATGGCGTCGTGGGTTGCCTCGGCCGAATGGGCGAACATGCGATCACGATCTTCGACATTGGGACACGAGACGTTGACTTCGACTGCAGTCAGGTAGCCGGCCACGGGCGCCAACAACTCCGCAGCTCGGCGGTATTCGTCGATCGATCGCCCCCAGATACTCACCACGATCCGTGCTCCGGAGGTGATGAGCGCGTCGAGATCGTGGTCGATCCACCCCTGCACACCCGGTCCCTGTAACCCGACGCTGTTGATCATGCCCGCATCGGTCGAGTGCACGCGTGGCGCCGGGTTGCCGGCCCATGGTTCGTGCAGGAGCGACTTGACGACGATGGCCCCTGCGTCCCGCAGGTCGAAGTACGACCTGAGCTCGGCGCCGTGCCCCGCGGTACCCGATGCACACATGACCGGCGATGTCAGTTCGACCGATCCGACCCGCGCGCGGAGATCGATGTGGTCGCGACCAGACGTTCCTGACGGTCTCCGCGTGATCTGGGCGCGTAAAGCATCGGAAACGTTTTTCAGTCGGGTCATCGATGGACCCCTTGGTGGTACATCTGCAGCGAGCGCACCGCCAGAGGAGATTCTCGTCGAGCAGCGATGCCGTTGGCGGCAGCCAGCGCGGCGGCCACGGTGGTGAACAGTGGCAGACCGGCGCGGCTGGCGGCACGGCGGATGTAGTCGCCGTCGGCATGGGCACCACGGCCTCGAGGAGTGTTGATGACCATCACCAGGCGTTGCTGCTCGATCAGTTCGACGGCGTCGGGCAGCGACACTGTGGCATCGTGTTCGCCTGCAGGGACACCGACTTTGGCGGCTACACCGCTGACCGTCACACCCTCGGCTCTCAGAGCTGCGGCGGTACCGCCAGTGGCGATGATCTCGAAACCGAGCTCCTCGAAACGCTGCGCTGCGGCCAGACCAGCGGTCTTGTCGCGGTCGGCCACGCTGAAGAAGATTGCCCCCTTGTCGGGCATGTCGGTGCCAGCAGCGATCTGACTCTTGGCGAACGCCAGGCCAACTCCCAAATCGATTCCCATCACCTCGCCGGTGCTGCGCATCTCCGGGCCCAGCAGCTGATCGGTCTCGGGGAATCGGTTGAACGGCAACACGGCCTCTTTGACGGCGACATGGTCGCCATCGGCGATGTCGCCGAGCAGGCCTTCGGTCCGCAGCTCTTGCAAGCTGGCACCCAGCATGACGCGTGTGGCGATCTTGACGAGCGGGCGACCCGTGGCTTTGGCCACGAAGGGCACCGTACGCGAGGCGCGCGGGTTGGCTTCGATCACGTAGATCTCGTGCTCACCGCCCTGGTGGGTGACTGCGAATTGCACATTTAGTAGGCCGACGACCTCGAGCTCGTTCGCCAACGCAGTGGTGGCAGCTTCGAGTCCGGCAATCGTGGCCGGCGAGAGCGACTGGGGTGGAATCATGCAGGCGCTGTCGCCCGAGTGCACCCCTGCTTCTTCGACGTGTTCCATGATGCCGCCGATGATGACTTCGCCGGTGGTATCTCGAATGGCGTCGACATCGACCTCGATGGCATCTTCGAGGAAGCGATCCACCAACACGGGGCGCTCTGCAGACAGCCCGCCTTCGCGCCCGAGTGATCCCATGCTGGCGAGTTCGGCCATGGCTTCGCGCAGGCCTTCTTCGTCGTGCACGATCGTCATGGCTCGCCCACCAAGGACGTAGGACGGGCGCATGAGTGCGGGGTAGCCCACTCGATCGGCAACGGCGATTGCTTCTTCGACGTTTACGGCGGTGCCGCCGGGAGGTTGAGGAATATCCAGCCGATCACACAGCGCATTCCAGCGCTCACGATCTTCGGCCAGGTCGATGGAGTCGGGGCTGGTGCCGGCAATGAGCTCGGCCGGCAATTCACCTGCGAGCTTGAGGGGGGTTTGGCCGCCAAGACTCACGATGATGCCGGCGATACCCGGACCTCCACCGGCCTCGGCCGACGCGATCTCGGCTTCGATGACGTTCATCACATCGTCGTAGGTCAGGGGCTCGAAGTACAGCCGATCGCTGGTGTCGTAGTCGGTCGAAACCGTCTCGGGATTGCAGTTGACCATGATGGTCTCATAGCCGGCGTCGCGTAGCGCAAAGCTGGCATGTACGCAGCAGTAGTCGAACTCGATGCCCTGCCCGATGCGGTTCGGCCCCGAGCCCAGAATGATGACCTTGGGGCGATCGCTCGCCGCAACTTCGCTGTCGTCTTCCCAGGTCGAATAGTGATAGGGGGTGTCGGCCTCGAACTCGGCGCCGCAGGTATCGACGGTCTTGTAAGTGGGAAAGACGCCGGCTTCTCGGCGCGCCGCACGAACGGTGTTCAGCTCGGTCTGCCACAGGTATGCCAGTTGTTCGTCGCTGAAGCCATGCCGTTTGGCCCGGCGCCAGTCGGCTCGACCCATGTCGGCCAGCCCCAGTGCGTCGAGGCGGGCGCGCTCTTCGGAGATCTGCAACATCTGATCGAGGAACCATGGGTCGACCCTGGTTGCTTCGTAGACCTCGTCTACGGTCTTGCCCCGGCGCAATACGGCCTCGAGTTCCCAGATGCGTTCCGGTGTGCCGATCGCCGACTGCGCCAGCAATTCTTCGATGGGCATGTCGTCGAGTGGCTGTTCACCCGGGTCGCAGTTGAGTCCGAACCGCCCCAGTTCCAGTGATCGCAGTGCCTTCTGCAGAGATTCGGTGAAGGTACGACCAATGGCCATGACCTCGCCGACCGCCTGCATCTGTGAGCCCAGCGTCGACGGTGTGCCGTCGAACTTCTCGAAGTTCCACCTGGGTACCTTGGTGACGACGTAGTCGATCGTGGGCTCGAAGCTGGCGGGCGTCTTCTCGGTGATGTCGTTCGGTATCTCGTCGAGCGTGTAGCCCACAGCCAGGCGGGCGGCGATCTTGGCGATCGGGAATCCGGTGGCCTTTGATGCCAGGGCCGACGAACGGCTCACCCGAGGATTCATCTCAATGACGACCTGGCGGCCATTCGTTGGATCGACGGCGAACTGCACGTTCGAGCCACCGGTCTCGACACCGACTCGTCGCATGACCGTGAAGGAATCGTTGCGCATCTTCTGATATTCGACATCGGTCAGGGTTTGAGCAGGAGCGACGGTGATCGAGTCGCCGGTGTGCACACCCATAGGGTCGAGATTCTCGATGGCACAGACAACCACACAGTTGTCGGCGTGGTCTCGCATGACCTCGAGCTCGTACTCTTTCCAACCCTTGATCGACTCTTCGATCAGGATCTCCGATATCGGGCTCGACTCGAGACCGTGGCTGGCCACGAACTCGAACTCTTCCATCGTGTTGGCAAAGCCGGTGCCCTTGCCACCCAGGATGTAGGCCGGTCGAACAATCACCGGCAGCCCGATCTCCTGGATCGCTTCTCGGGCCTTGGCCATGCCGGTGGCAACCTGTTCCTGCTTGGTTTCCCCGGTGCCTCGGGCCGAAGCGGACCGGAGGCATTCGAGGCCCACCTCGATCATCGCCAGCTTGAACCGCTCGCGGTCTTCTGCGGTGGCAATGGCTTCGGCGTCGGCACCGATCAGCTCGACACCGTGTTCGTCGAGCACACCGGCTTCGAACGCTTCCATTGCCAGGTTCAAGGCCGTCTGCCCGCCGAGCGTTGGCAACAGTGCGTCGGGCTTCTCGACCTTGATGATCTCGGTCAGCACCTCGAGGGTGAGTGGTTCGACATAGGTAGCGTCGGCGAACTCGGGATCGGTCATGATCGTTGCCGGGTTCGAGTTGGCCAGGATGACTCGGTAGCCCTCGTCGCGCAGCACGCGACACGCTTGGGTGCCCGAGTAGTCGAACTCGCAGGCCTGACCAATGACGATCGGCCCCGAGCCGATGAGCAGGATGCTCGAAATATCGTCGCGACGAGGCATCAGGCCTGGCCTCCCTTTGCTGGAGACGAACCGGGTTGACCGTTCACTTTGGTCATGAGTTCGTCGAATTGGTCGAAGAGATAGCGGCTGTCATGTGGTCCTGGTCCGGCTTCGGGATGGTATTGCACACTGAAGGCCGGGACCTCGAGACTGCGAATGCCTTCGACCGTGTGGTCGTTGAGGTTCACGTGCGTGAGCTGCACGCCGCTCACCATGTCTTCGGCAACGCAGAAATTGTGGTTCTGGCTCGTGATCTCGATGCTGCCGTCGGCCAGATTTCGAACCGGGTGGTTGCCGCCATGATGGCCGAACGGCAGCTTGAACGCCGGCAATCCCAAGGTCAGCGACAACAGTTGATGGCCGAGACAGATACCGAAGACCGGCACCTCACCCAGCAGGCCGTCGATCATGTCGGTCGCGCCTGCGACCGCTTCGGGATCGCCGGGTCCGTTCGACAGGAATACGCCATCGGGCTTGTGTTCCAGGATCGAGGAGGCGGCGGTCGACGCCGGTACGACGGTGACCCCACCGAGTAGCGACAGCTGATCGAGGATCGTCGACTTGATACCGAAGTCGACGGCGACCATGTTCCACGGCGCCCTGTTGTCGGCTCGGGCAGAGTCGACCGTGTAGGCAGCGTCGCACGTGACCTGCGCCACCATGTCGACGCCATCGGTACCCGGCTCGGCGACGGCTGCGGCCCGCAGGGTGGCCTCGTCGGCGGTGCCGAACGCGCCGGGCATGGCGCCGGCGTCGCGGATGTGTTTGGTCAGTCGACGAGTGTCGAGGCCAGCTATGCCGGGCACGTTCTGCTCGATCAGGAAACTGTTCAGGTCGGTGTCGCTGCGCCAGTTGCTGTGGCGGCGCGGCACGTCTCGGGCAATGACGCCACGCAGGAAGGGACGACGGCTCTCGTGGTCGGCACGGTTGATGCCGTAGTTGCCGAGATGCGGATACGTGAACGTGACGATCTGACCGGCATAGGACGGATCGGTGATGACTTCTTGGTAGCCGGAAAGCACCGTGTTGAAGACGACCTCGCCACTCGCCACCCCATCAGCGGGAACAGCGCCGAAAGCTTCGCCCTCGAACAACGTGCCGTCGGCCATCACCAACGCGGCTTCGATAATTTTGTTGGGATTGGGCCCACTCATGGTGTGACCTGCCCGTCCTGCACCACGACCCGGCCGGCAACGATGGTGGATCGCACTCGGCCTCGCAGCTCAGCGCCTTCGAATGCGCTGTTGGTACCTGCGGTGGCTTGTGTTCTTGTGGACACGCTGAACCTTTCATGAGGGTCGATGATGGTGATGTCGGCCTGAGCGCCGGGTGAGATCGTACGTTGCGTGGGCGAGCCGAGGCCGAGCAGTTCTGCTGGACGCCAGCTCATGGCTCGTAGCACGTGAGTGATATCGATTTCGCGGGTGAGTGCAACCGCCAATGCCGTTTCGAGTCCGACCGAACCGGGCTCGGCATGGTCGAACGGACGCTCCTTGCGGTCGGTGGTCTGCGGAGTGTGGTCGCTGACGACACAATCGATCAGGCCCGACGCCACGCCCTCGCATGCAGCAACGGTGTCGCTCGAATCTCGCAGCGGAGGCTCGACCTTGCGGCAGGTGTCGTAGGCGGCCAGATCTGCATCGGACAACGCAAGATGGTGTGAGGCCACTTCTGCGCTCACCCGTACCCCGGACCGCTGCGCAGCACCCACGATTGCGAACGAACCGGCGGTCGAGAGGGTCTGAAAGTGCAGTCGAGCACCGGTCAGCCGAGCCAGCGAGATGTCACGCATGACCATGATCTCTTCGGCTTCAGCAGGTGCGCCAGCCAGCCCGAGGCGGCTCGACCATTCGCCCTCGTTCATCTGGGCGCCCACGCTGAGTTCGAGGCAGTTCGCGGGCTGGGCCACGGTGATACCGAACGGCTTGGCGTACTCCAGTACCCGGCGCATCAGTAACGGATTCTGTATCCCCGCGCCACAGTCGGTCACGAATTGCACGCCGACGTCGGCCAGTTCGCCGAGCGGAGCCAGGTGCGTACCCGCGCTGTCCACCGTGATGCAACCGGCGACCTCGACATGACACAACGCCGCCTTGGCCAAAATACGAACATGTTCGACCACCGCAGCGGTGTCGACCCGCGGCCAGGTGTCGGGCATGGCCAGCACCGTGGTGAAGCCACCAAGCACTGCGGCACGCCCGCCGGTCAACATGGTTTCTGCGGCTTCGTCGCCGGGCTCGCCCATATGGGTGTGCAAGTCGACCAGGCCGGTGGAAACAATGCAATCGGCGGCGTCGATCACGGTGGCCGATCCGGGTACTGCGTCGGGAGCAACGATGACACCGTCGGCTACACCCACGTCTCGCACTCCCGTGCCGTTTGCGTCGACGACGGTGCCTCCTCGGATGAGTAGCGCACTCATCGGGTCGCCCCGGCGGTTGCCACTTCGTCGGGCATTGCCTGCTCGGATCCCGAGCCGAGCAGCAGGAACAACACGGCCATGCGCACGGCGACACCATTGCGGACCTGGTCGACCACCACGACCTGGTCGAGATCAGGCACGTCGGCCGCGATCTCGACTCCGCGATTCATTGGACCCGGATGCATTATCGGCACCTTGGGATCCAGTGCGGCGGCACGAGCAGCGGTCAGCCCGTACAGCGTGGTGTACTCGCGAAGGTCAGGGACCAATGCCTCGTGTTGGCGCTCGCTCTGCATACGCAACAGGTACACCGCATCGGCATCGCGTAACGATGCATCGAGATCGTGCGACGCACGTACCGGCCACGACGCTATTGCCGGAGGAAGCAGCGTGGGTGGCGCCACCAAAGTGACCTCGGCTCCCAGCATGGTCAGTGCCTGCACGTCGGATCGCGCCACCCGACTGTGCTTGATGTCGCCGACCATCACGATGTGACTTCCGGACAGGTCGCCAAGTTGTTGCTGCAGTGTGAAACAGTCGAGCAGAGCCTGGGTCGGATGCTGGTGCCAACCATCGCCGGCATTGATCACCGAGGCGTCGACCCATTTGGTGAGCTGCCACGGCACCCCCGATGAACGGTGACGCACGACCACGGCGTCGATCCCCATGGCTTCGATCGTCTCGGCGGTGTCGCGCAGCGACTCGCCCTTGTTGACCGACGATGTCTTGACCGACACGTTCAGTGTGTCCGCAGACAGACGCTTGGCTGCGACCTCGAACGAGAGACGGGTGCGGGTCGAGTCCTCGTAGAAGAGCAGCGCGACGGTCTGGCCCCGCAGGGCCGGCACCTTGGAGATGCGGCGTTGCGCAACTTCGGCGAACGATGGCGTGATGCGAAGCACGTCGCGCAGATCGTCTGCGGTCAGTTCGTCGATGGACAGGAGATGCTTCATTTGACCATCTCGCCGATGTCGACGCTTTTCATGGTCACGGCTACGGCTTCGGAGCGAGCGGTCGGCAGGTTTTTTCCCACATAGTCGGCTCGGATGGGGAGTTCTCGATGGCCGCGGTCGACCATCACGGCGAGCTGCACGGCTCGGGGGCGCCCGAAGTCCTGCAGCGCGTCCAAGGCGGCTCGGACGGTGCGCCCGGTGAACAACACATCATCGACCAGTACCACGGTGCGTGCGTCGAGTTCGATGGGGATGTCGGTCGGGGCCTCGGGCAGGACAGGTCGCAACCCGATGTCATCGCGATGAAAGGCAACATCGACGGTACCCAACGGTACCCGCACGCCTTCTATCGTTTCGAGTGCCTCGACCAGGTGGATCGCTGGCTCGACACCACCGGTTTGCAAGCCCACGATGACCAGGCCATCGAGCCCGCCATTTCGTTCGACGATCTCATGGGCCATACGTTTGACGGCTCGACGGATCTGATCGACGTCCATCACCTGGGCCCGAGAAACGAAACTCCCGCCATAGGGTGGCGCGCCTCTGCGTTCACGTTCGCCCATAGGGCGTTCCTCCTGTCCGTCTGGGCCTCACGGAACCCTCTTCACGGTCAGACTCCGAAGTTAGCAGCAGTCAAGCGCCGCGCGTACGACTCATCCACAGTTCGTGGCCGGTCGAATCGAGCCGTTCCTTGCCGTAGCCAACACGAGCCACAACCGCCCCAGATCCAGGGTTGTCCGGGTGGCAGCGAGCCACGATCGTCTCCAACCCGAGCTGGCGATGGGCATGGCAGGTCACCGCTCGCACCGCCGCGGTTGCGAGCCCCTGACCCTTGCCTTTCGCCAGCAGCCAATAGCCGATCATTGCACCGCTGTGCTCGGGGCTGAAGCCCGACAAGCCGACCTCACCCACCACACCGCCCAGTGGAGCGACGTCGATGACCCAGTCCATCGACACTCGCTTGGTCTCGCGCGTCGCAGCACCGGCGATCCATCGCCTCGCGGTAGCCAGATCAGGTTCTGGCGGTACCGGGTTCCACGCGGAAATCGAGGCGTCGGACCAGGCATCGACCAATACCGGTGCGTCTGCGGGCGTCCAGGCCCGAAGCACGCCTCCGGTGATCTCGAGCGTTGTGGTCTCGAACACGGGTACTGGCTCAGGCGCGAACCCGGCGGGCGATTGCATCGAGCACGCCGTTCACGAAGCTCGAGGACTTCTCGGTCGAGTATTCCTTGGCCAGCTCGATGGCTTCGTCGATCACCACGGCCGACGGCACGTCTGGTTGAGCAACCAGTTCCCAGATCGCCAGCCGAAGGATGGCGCGGTCGACGTTTGGCAACCGGTCTGCTGTCCAGCCTTGGGCATGGTCGTTGATCAATTGATCGATTTCGACTCGTTTGGTTTCGACACCGACGACTGCCGCTACTGCGTACTCGTTGGGAGGCAGCGGCAGCTCGTCGAACAGGTCGGCTGCGGCAAGTTCTCGCACTTCGCTCTCATAGAGCAACTCCAGCGCGCGCTCTCGCGCTTCGTGGCGGCCGGGTCCCAGCGAGACAGCATCGGCCACGTCAGGCTCGGCCGGTGTACTCACCGGTGGTCGTTGCCACCTTGACGCGCTCACCTTGTTCGATGAACAGGGGCACTTGAATGACCAGACCGGTCTCGAGCGTGGCTGGCTTGCTGGCACCGGACACACGGTCGCCCTGGATGCCCGGTTCGGTCTCGGTGATCGTGAGTTCCACGCTCGATGGCAGGTCGACGCCGATGATCTCGGAGCCGAACATCATCATCACGGCGTTGGCGGTCTCGACCAGATAATTGGCGGCATCACCCAGCGATTCGGTGCTCACGTTGATCTGGTCGTAGCTCTCGTTGTCCATGAACACATAGGACGTGCCATCGTTGTAGAGGTACTGCATTTCGCGCTTGTCGATCATGGCCCGTTCGACTTTCTCGCCGGCGCGCCACGTCTTGTCTATGACTGCGCCGGTACGAGCGTTACGCAACGTGCTACGCACAAATGCTGGACCCTTGCCCGGCTTCACGTGCTGGAAGTCAACGACCTGAAACAGGTTGTTGTCGAAGTCCAGTGTCATGCCGGTTTTGAAATCGCTCGTCGAGATTACTGCCATGGCCAGCAGGCTAACGGCCACAGGTGCTTTAGAGAGGTGACCTTTGGGCGGCCGTCGGGAGAACTAACGTTCTCAACTCGAAACTACAACTCTTTCGGAGCTTCCAATGCGAGTACTACTGGCCGTTCTGGTTGCGATATTGCTCAGCGCTGCGTGCGGATCTGCGTCGTCGCCCACCAACCCGGAAACAGCCCGCGAGGGCGACGAGTCCAGATCGTTCGCCGATGTCGAATTCAAGTCACCGCTTGCTGACTTTCTCGGGCGAGACATTGGTGCGTTCGAGTTCGACGAGGCAACTTTACGCCAGGAGCAACTCGAGTTCGAACGGGCCACCGCCGAATGTATGGCTAAAAAGGGGTTCGAATACATACCCATAGACCCCGCACAGACGGTCTCCGTGATTCCTTCCGGTGACGAATTCGAACGCGGGAGTACCGCATGGACCAACAAGTACGGTTTCGGCATCACCACACGATGGTTTCCGCAGTCTCAGGTGGGTGACCTGGTCGGTAGGGCAGATGTAGGCTTCACCCAGCCCGTCTTCGTCGACCCCAACCAGGAGTATGTCGAAGGACTGTCCGAGGGCGAACGTGACGCCTACTATGAGGCGCTGCAGGGCACATTTCCCGAGTTCGGACCCGAGGGACCCGACGAGGACTTCGTGTTTGAACCCCAAGGCTGCCAGTCCGAAGCATTCCGGAACGGCACGGAACGCGATTCGAACGTGCAGCGGTTCAACCAGGCATTCGGCGATGACGTGTCCGCCTTGTATGAACGCGTCGAGGCCGACAGTCGGATGGTGGCATTCCAAACCGAGGTATCTGCCTGCGTCGCCGAGGCGGGCATGGAATGGACGAATAGAAGCGACGTATACAACCGGTTCCAGCCGCGCCTGGACGAACTTCGGCCAGACGCCTCCAGCCAGCAGGCTATTTTCGAGGCTGCGGGGCTTGATCCCGAGACCATGAGCGAGCGGGAACTCGATGATTTCGTCGCCGATATGAAGCGGCTGACTCCCGAGAAACTCTCGATTCTGGCCGAGTTGCAGGCCGAAGAAATCGCATTGGCCAAACGAGTCGATGCCTGCGGAGGTGGCCAGCTCCAGGAGCAGGTCATTCGCAACCAGATCCAAGTCGAATACGAGCAGAAATTTCTTGATCAGAATGCCGATGCACTGGCGGAGTTTGCCGGCTAGATGATCCGCCGCTAGATGATTTCGGGTTGCTTGGGTGCACAGGTGATACGGCGAGCACCGTCAGCAGTGACCAAGCACGTGTCTTCGATACGCACCCCACCAATACCTTGCAGGTACACGCCCGGCTCCACCGTTGCGACCGTGCCGAGTTCATAGACATCAGGTACGTCCTTTGCGACTCGGGGCAGTTCATGGATGTCGAGACCGATGCCATGACCGGTGCCGTGGGTGAAGTCGTCTCCCCATCCCGCGGCCTCGATAACCGCCCTTGCGGCAGCGTCGACCTGGGCGGTGCCGATCCCCTCGGCCATCGCGTCAACACCCGCTTGTTGAGCCTCGATAACCGTGTCGTAGTGACGCCGCTGATCACTGGTCATCGGGCCGACAGAAAAGGTGCGGGTCATGTCGCTGCGATACCCCTGCACCATGGCGCCGACATCGACGATCACCAGGTCACCCGGCTCGATGACCTTGTCGACCGGCGCATGATGCGGTATCGCCCCATTTGCGCCTGAAGCAACGATCGTGTCGAATCCCAGATCGTCTGCGCCACCGGCGCGGATTGCGGCGTCGAGTGCTCGGGCGAACTCGCGCTCGGTCAACCCGGTGGCGAGCAACCCGCTCACACTTGCGAGTGCATCGTCGACTATGGCGGCGGCGGCTTTGATGCGAGCGATCTCGGCGGAGTCCTTGCGTGACCGGAGACGGTCGAGGATGCCTGTGGTTGCCACGAGCTCCTGGGTCGGCAGCCAGTTTGAATCGATGAGTTGTTGCTGCGCCCAGGTGACATGATCGGCTTCGAGACCAACGAATTCGAATCGGCCGGCCAATGCGCGAACCTCGTCGCCGAGTGTGGCTCGGGCGATGACGATGTCGGCGCTACTCGACGCCGCGTCAAGTTCGACCGGCGCCCGATCGGTGTAGCGACTGTCGGTGAACATTGTTATCTCGGCGTCGTGCACCAGCACCGTCGCAGCTGACCCCGCGAAACCGGTGAGCCAACGAATGTTCGTCGGCGACGTGATGATCAGGGCATCGAGTTCGTGAGCGGCGAGCGCGTGCGCCACGCGGTGCTCGCGTTCGATCACCGTGAGCGGCGGCAGATCGGCAAACCCGGGTTCACTCATGTCATGGCACCGAGTGCGTCGCGTAGCGCCATCGGATCGGGACCAACTACGGTCTCGACCCCGTTGGGGCCATCGAGCACCATGGTGACGTCGTCGAGCGCCTTCTTGTCACGGGAGAACAGCTCAAGCACACGATCATGATCGGTGCCTTCGGGCAGCGTGTTCTTCAGACCGTATTCGGCAATCACCCGACGGTGTTCGGCCACGGCGCCAGCGCCGATCCGCCCCAGCCGTTGCGCCACCTCTGCCGCGTAGATCACGCCGATAGCGACCGCTTCGCCATGACGAAGATCGAATGCCCCTTCGATCTCCAGTGCGTGCGCCAAGGTGTGGCCGTAGTTCAAGATGGCACGCCTCCCGCCTTCGCGTTCGTCTTCGGCCACCACGTCGGCTTTGATGCGCACACACGCAGCTACACGCTCGGGCAGTTCGGCGGCATCGAGCTGCCCGCCACCCAGGAAATGGTATTTGGCGATCTCACCCAGGCCGGCCCGAAACTCACGCTCGGGCAGAGTCGTGAGCGTCGCCGTGTCGCAGATCACGCCGCTGGGCTGCCAGAAGGCACCGACCAGGTTCTTGCCCTCGGGAAGATTCACGCCGGTCTTGCCACCGATCGCGGCATCGACCTGGCCGAGCAATGTGGTCGACACATAGAGCGCGGCGATCCCGCGGTGATACACCGAAGCGGCGAAGCCTGCCACGTCGGTGACAATCCCACCACCGACGCCGACGACGATGTCATTGCGGGTCATGCCCCACTCGGCGAACCCGCGGCACAGCGTCTCGACCGTGGCCAAGGTCTTGTGTTGTTCGCCCTCGCCGATCACGAACATCTTCTGCTCGATGCCGGTCTCGACCTGCACCGGAATACCTGCCTGAGTCACGATCGCGGCCCGCCGAGCTCTTGGCGGGACCAACGAGCCGAGTTCGCCCACCGCACCGTCGCCCACGACAACGCTGTAGCTACGGTCCGCCAACTCAACAGGAACAATGATCACGAAGCAATCCTAGAAGCCAGCAAGAGCCGGCCGCAGAGTCAGGTGTCCAGGTTGCTCTGCACAGCGGCGGTCATCACGTCGACCGGCGCGCTCATGCCGGTCCAATGCTCGAACGCGGCCACTGCCTGATGGACCAGCATGGGTAACCCATTCTGGGTACGCAGTCCTCTTGCCTGTGCTGCTTTCAGCAACGGCGTCTGGGCAGGGTGGTAGATCAGATCGCTCACGATGGCCTCGTTGTTCAGCACGGTCACGTCGAAGGCGACATCATCGGCGAGGTCGGTCGAGCCCATGCCGATCGGGGTGGCATTGATGACCAGATCCGCAGTGGCAAGATCATCGAGCGTGCCTACTCGGCCGGCATCACCGGCCAACCCGGCCACTGCTTCGGCCTTGCTGGTCGTGCGGTTCACGACCATGACTTCGCCGGCGCCACTTTGGCCGAGCGAGTAGGCCACGGCTCCTGCTGCTCCCCCGGCGCCGATCATCACACAGCGCAAACCGTCGACCGATACCCCGAGATCGGCTTGTAGGCCACGCACGTAACCCTCGCCGTCGGTACTGTCACCAACGACCTTGCCGTCACGCCAGAAGACACAGTTGACTGCGCCGAGTCGTTCGGCGGTCGGGGTGAGTTCATCGCAGGCCGCCATGACCGCCTGCTTGTGAGGCATGGTGACCGACAGACCGAGCCAGTCGAAGCTGCGCATGGCAGCCACTGCCTGGGCGGCCTGACCCGCTGCGACCGGCATGGCCACATAAATGCCGTCGAATCTGCAGGCTTCGAATGCGGCGTTGTGGATCGCCGGTGACATCGAGTGGCGAACCGGATCACCGATCACTGCTGCCAGTCTGGTGGTTGCGGTGACCGTTCTGGGCACGATCAGAACACGCCGTTCGCCCGGGCCTCGGCGGCGGCCTGCTCGAACTCGGCGAAGCTGTCGGTGAAGAAGTGGCGGCCGTCGGTGTCTACCAGCACGTACCACTTCCACGGGCCCGGCTCGGGGTTGAGCGCTGCGCTCAGTGACGCTCGACCGGGTGACGAAATGGGGGTTGGCGGCAATCCTGGCACGATACGAGAGTTATACGGATCGGTGGCATCTTCCAGCTGCGAAACCGTGAGCTCGGGGTCGTACCAGCTGAAGCCCGTGCTGGGGTTCGAACACCGTGCGTCTTCTTCACAACGCTGCAGATGAACCCCGTAGATCGTGGTGGCATCGATACCCAACGCTTCGCCGTCCTGGAGGCGGTTGTAGATGACCCGTGCAATCTTTGCCCGGTCTTCGTCCAGGAAAGCTTCTTCTTCGATCATCGACGCCACGATGATGATTTCATAGGGCGACAACTCGCGTCCGTTGTCGAGGCGTAGTCCCTGGTCTACGCCCAGTTCGACCAACACAGTGTCCATCGTGTTCACCAACCGCTGCACCATGGCGCGTTCGTTCGATGATTCATCCTCGCTGATCTGATAGGTCGCCGGGAACATCAGACCTTCTATTGATCTGACCGTTGATGGTTGGAATTGGCTGCGGACCTGGCCGTCGTTCAGCGCCCGGTCCAGTTCGACGGGGTCGAGCAGCTCCAGGTTGTCGAGCATCACGTTACGCATGTCACCAGCCCACAGTCCTTCGGCGAGCGTCAGACGTTTGAACACTGCAGGCAGCGGGCCGGCGCGCAACACTAAGACCGCTTCGTCGAAGGAGCTGTTCTCGCGGAACTCGTAGTCGCCCGCCTGGAAGTCGCCGACATCATTCGCTCGAATCCAGTACTGGGCAACGGTCGAGTTCGAAATCACGCCCGAGTCCGCCAGGATACGCATGACGTCGCTATCGGTCGCGCCCGAGGGGATCTCAAGCACAAGCCGGTCGCCCTGCAGACCCGGCGGATCGATCTGGGCATCGAGCCACGAGTTCGCTCGTGAGTAGATAAATGCGCCACCGAGCAACACGATCAGGGTTATGACGCCGAGCCGGAATGCAAAGGAGGTACGGCGAGGCAATCGCTCCCACTCTTCGGGGTCGTAATTCGGATCGTCGAAATCGGGCGACAGCGGGTCGAATCCGGAGAACGCGGGCATGGGGTCGCCCGCGTAGCCATCTTCGGGGGGAAGCATGGGATCCATGTCGGTCCCGCGCCTGGGGCCAGAAGCGGGATTTGAGGTGGTGAGATCAGTCATGTTCGTGATAAATGTGTGCCTGGCGATCGAGCCACGCCTGCAGCAGGATCGCAGCTGCGATCTTGTCGACGACCTTTCGTTGGCCTCGGCTATCGAGCCCGGCGTCGGTCATCATGCGTTCGGCGGTGACGGTTGTCAGGCGCTCATCGTAGGTCTCTATTGGCACCTGGATGGTGGCACCCATGCGTTCGACCTCGGCGAGGGCCTTTTTTGCGGCCGGTCCGACCGAACCATCGAGTGACAGCGGCAAACCGACCACCACTGCCGTTGCTTCCCATTCGTCGACAATTTTGGCGATGTCGCGATGCAGGTTGCCGGTCCGTTTGAGGACCTCGATCGGGCTGGCCAGCGTGCGGTCGGGATTACTCAACGCAATACCCACGCGCGTGTCGCCCAGATCCACGCCGATCACGCGCCCGTGGTTTGGGGTGCTGTCATCGCTCACGGTCAGGCGAGAACCGATGCCGCGGCTTGGCGGGCGGTTTCGAGTGCGTCGTCGAGACCGGCGGCGTCTTTGCCGCCGGCGACAGCCAGGTCAGCGCCCTTGCCGCCGCCGCCTTTGATGTGCTTGGCCGCGTCGGCAATGAGATCGCCGGCGCTGAATGGACCGTCGGCCGATGCAGCAGCTACCAGAGCAACACCGCCACTTTCGGGTGCGCTGCCGAGCACAACCGCGTCGACGCCATCGGTATCGCGGATGGCGACGGCGAGGTCGCGCACGCCGTCGCGGTCGAGTCCTTCGACTCGTTCCACCACCACACCGCGGACGGCCTTGGCTGCGAGTTCACCTGACTGACCAACGGCCAGCTGGCGGCGCAGGTCGGCGATCTCGGATCGAAGATTCTTGATCTCGGCCACGCGTTTGTTGGCGCCGTCGACGACCTCGGGGATCGGAACGCCCAACACGTCGGCGGTTTCGGCCAAGCGAGCTTCTTCTTCGCGCAATCGTTCGATCGGCCCGGTACCCGTGACGGCTTCGATGCGCCGCACGCTGGAGCCGATCGATCCTTCGGACAGAATCTTCATCGGACCAATATCGCCCAGGCGCCGCACATGGGTTCCGCCGCAGAGCTCGACCGATGTCGGGCCGGCTTCGAGCACTCGCACGACATCGCCGTACTTGTCGCCGAAGAATGCAATGGCACCCTTATCGCGTGCGTCGTCCATGGACATCTCGACATGGCTGGTGTCGGGGTTGGCCAGTACTTCGGCGTTCACGAAGTCCTCTATCTGGGCCATTTCTTCGGCCGTGACGGCGTCGTAGTGGCTGAAATCGAAACGCAGGCGATCGGGTCCGACCCACGAACCCTGTTGCTTCACATGATCGCCGAGGACTTCACGCAGTGCCGCATGCAGCAGGTGGGTACCCGTGTGGTTGCGCATGATCCGCTGGCGCCGCTCTGTGTCGATTGCTGCGAGCGCGGTGTCGCCAATGTGCACATCCTCGATGCCCGTGACCTCGCCATCCCATTGATGCAGATGCAGACCAGGTACCACATAGGTCGTATCGGTGACCGGTATCGGCTTGCCGTTGACCGTGATGGTGCCGCTGTCACCGATCTGGCCTCCGCTGGCGGCGTAGAACGGGCTGCGGTCGAGCACGATGCCGGTGTCGGTCAAGGCCAGCACCGTTGCCGTTGTCTCGTATTCGTCGCGACCCGTGAACACCGTGGGACCGTGCTCGTCGATGATCGCAACAAACTGGCTCACGTCGTCGCCGGCGCCGCTCTTGGCCTTGTGGTCGGCTCGGGCGCGGTCTCGCTGCTCGGCCATGTGGATTTCGAACTCATCGGTGTCGACGGCCAGGTCTCGCTCGGCGGCGATCTCTTCGGTGACCTCGAGGGGGAAGCCGTAGGTGTCGTGGAGTTGAAAGGCGGTGGCGCCCGAGAGTTTTTGGCCGCGCTGTAGATCATCGAGCGCAGAGTCGAGCATGACCGAACCCTGCTTGAGGGTTTGGCGGAAGCTCTCTTCTTCGCGGACCACCACGCCGTGGACCAGTTCGTGATTGTCCACGATCTCGGGATAGTCGGCGCCCATGATCTCAACGACTTCGTCGACCAGTAGGGGGGTGATCAGGTCGTTGACGCCCAGTAGGTAGGCGTGGCGGATGGCGCGACGCATGATGCGGCGCAGCACGTAGCCGCGACCTTCGTTGTTCGGGAAGACTCCGTCGCTTATCAAGAAGGTCATGGCCCGGCTGTGCTCGGCGAGAATACGAACCGAGACATCTCGGGCCTCATCCTGGCCGTATTCGACGCCGGACAGCTCACATGCTTTGTCGACCAGACGTTTCATCTCGTCGATCTCGAACACCGAGTCGACACCTTGCAACACGGTCAGAATACGTTCGAGTCCAGCGCCGGTATCGATGCTTGGAGCCGGCAGCAGAATCTTCTCGCCACCCTCCTTGGTTTCGTATTGCATGAAGACCAGATTCCAGATCTCCAGGAAGCGCTCGTCGCCACCGTGAGCAGGACCGCCATCTGCGCCAAAAGCCGGGCCCTTGTCGAAGAAGATCTCCGAACTGGGACCGTTGGGACCGGTGTCGGCCATCTTCCAGTAGTTGTCTTCGTCGAGGCGTTGGACGCGTTCGGGGCGGAGGCCGACTTCGTCGATCCAGATGCGCTCGGCCTCGTCGTCGCTGACGTGCACGGTGACCCACAGCAGCTCGGGATCGAGCTCGAGCACCTGGGTTATGAACTCCCAGGCAAAGGGAATGGCATCGGATTTGAAATAGTCACCGAAGCTGAAGTTGCCCATCATCTCGAAGAACGTGAGGTGGCGCAGCGTGCGGCCGATCTCATCGAGATCGTTGTGTTTGCCGCCGGCGCGCACACACTTCTGCACGCTGACAGCACGCTTGTACGGCGCGGTCTCCTCGCCGACGAAGTACGGCTTGAACGGGACCATGCCCGCCACCGTGAACATGACCGTGGGATCGTGCGGGATCAGGCTCGCACTCGGGACGCCAGTGTGGTCCTTGGCCACAAAAAAGTCTCGAAACGCTTTGCGTAGATCACGGGCTTCCATAGCGGCAAAGTCTATGTGACTCGCTATGACGTCAAGCGCGAATACTCGCAGTCCGCCGCGACAGCATCACCGAAGGCTAGGTTTCCACGCGTGGGTCAGCCCTTCACGCTTGCATCCTGGAACCTCTTCCAGGGCCTGCATCACAGCACTCGAAGGACAGCCCAGGTCGACAACGACGAGGTCCCGCGCCATCTGCAGTCACTCGACGCCGACGTGCTCGTGCTCCCCGAGGCGTGGCGTTACCAAAACGTGCATGCAACGTGGGCCGAAGACATTGCCGAGCAGCTGGGCTACGACTTGCACCAGTGGATTTCCGACAGCCCCAGCCGGGCACGAGACACCGTGCCATGGCGCATGGTGATGCTCACTCGTATCCCGGCGCGAGCGGTTGCGCCCCAGGTCATGTCCAGCTACGGCAGCTTCGGGCCCCGAGCCATCGTGCGCGTCGAACTCGCTGAATCCGGTCTCACGATTGCCGCAGCCCACCTGTACGGAATCCACCTGCTGGCACAACGCCAACCGCGTAACTGGATGAACGAACGCGCCGCGTTGCGTCTGGCCAGCCGAACCAACGACATCGTTGCCGGCGACCTGAACATGTGGGGGCCGGTGGTTCGACGCGACACCTCGCCCATGACGCCAGCAGCGAAGGGACGCACGTTTCCGTCGCCTCGTCCCCACAGCCAGATCGATCATGTGCTGGTGAACAGCCGGGTTCGTGTTCTCGACAGCGAGGTGCTGCCCGACATGGGATCCGATCATCGAGCTATCCGAACCACACTGCAAGCGCGCTAGTCAGGTGCCGGTCCATTCCGGAGGGCGCTTCTCGCGAAACGACGCCAGGCCCTCCTGGGCATCGTGGCGTTGATTGGCGACCAGTCGCATGGTTTCACCGAAGCGCACTGCTTCGGTCCATCCCATGTCACGAGTGCGGGTTGCGACCTCTTTCACGACCCGGCTGGCAATCGGCGCCGAGGCCACCAAGCGATCAGCGAGCCCGTGGGCTTCGGCCATCAGTTGGTCGTGTTCGACCACCTTCCAGACCAGGCCCATCTCTTTGGCCCGCGCAGCTGACACCGGTTCACCAATCATCAACAGTTCCATGGCGTCGGCCCAGTTGAGCCGTTGCGGCAGCCGGATGGACCCGACGATCGTGGGGATACCGATGCGCACTTCGGGATAGGAGAACGTGGCCCGCTCGCTGGCGATGGCGAAATCGGCGAAGCTGACTCCGGTCAGGCCGTAGCCGATGCATGGACCGTTTACCGCAGCAATGACTGGCTTGAACAGTTCGAGGCCGCTCTCGAAGCTGTTGATCGTGGGTTTCTCCCAGAATGTGCCGGCGAAGGTTCCGGTGGATCCCTTTCCGTCTTTGAGATCGGCTCCGCCGCAGAAGACCGTGCCTGCGCCGGTCATGATGGCGACCCAGGCGTCTTCGTCGTCGCGGAATCGCAACCAGGCGGCGTTGAGCCCCTCTCGCATCGCCCCGTTGATGGCGTTGCGTCGTTCGGGACGGTTGTAGGTGATGGTGACAACATGCCCGGTCTTTTCGTACAGCACGGGATCGTCACTGGTCACGTCGGTTTCAGACATCAGGGCTCCTGGTGTGGTTGCGAACCCTGCCGTTTTAGATCAGGCGGCGGTGCGCTGCCCAACGACTCAGTTCATGGCGATTCGACAGTTGCAGTTTGCGCAGCACGGACGACGCATGGCTCTCGACGGTCTTGACCGAGATCGCGAGCCGTGAAGCGACTTCTTTGTACGCATACCCACGCGCCAACAGCCGCAGTACTTCCTGCTCTCGATTGGTGAGCAGGTCGAGTTCTGGGTCGATCTCGGCCACCGGGATCTGACCGGCAAATGCATCGAGTACGAATCCGGCCAACCGAGGTGAGAACACGGCATCACCCGCCGCCACCCGATGGATGGCATCGACCAGATCGATGCCATCGATTGCTTTGGTGACATAACCTCGGGCGCCGGCACGGATCACGGCGATCACGTCTTCGGCAGCATCGGAAACCGACAGCGCCAGAAAGCACGTGTCGATGTCGGCTTGTTTCACCCCCTCGATCACGGTCGGGCCATCACCTCCGGGTAGGTGCACGTCGAGGAGCACCACGTCGGGCTGGAGTGCACAGATCACATCGATCGCACCTTCGACGTCGTCGGCTTCGCCAACAACCTGGACATGGTCTCCAATTTCGGCCTTTACACCCGAACGCCGGCGCGGTCGCCGTCTATGCGCGCCGGGTCGAACCCGACACCCAGATCACGCACGAACACTTCGATGTGCTCGTGACCGACCTCGGCAAACACGTCGATTCGGTTGGCGCCAGAGTGGCGGGCTGCGTTCGACGCGGCCTCGCGTGCAGCCTGCAGCAACGCCGTGACGTTGTCGTCGGTCGGGCAATCACCTACGACCACGACTTCGAGTGCGACGTCGTACATGTTGTCGACGCCGGCCATGGCCGATTCGAGACCAACACGAAATCCCAGGTTCGGGTTCATGGACTTGTCGTCGAAGAGCCAGGTGCGAAGCTCACGTTCTTGGCGGCGAGCCAGGCTGACCACACTGGCGTCGGGCGAGCGTTTCTGAATCAGGGTGAGCGTCTGCAGCACCGAATCGTGGAGATGGGCTGCCATATCGGCCCGTTCTTCGCTGCGGATCCGGGCGCGTCGCTCGGCCAACAAGTCGTTGGCCAATGTGCTGATGATGGGGGCGAAGACAACAGCAGCACCGAGTAGTACGAGCCCGGCAACCACGATGCCGCCGATCGCCTGCCAGAAGCTCAAGCTGACGAACGACGCACTGATCACGCCGGCAAAGAGCAGAGCCAGTCCCAAGGCGACGCGAACCCCGATGGTGCGGTTCTGAACGTCTCCCAGTGGGCGCAATCGATCGAGGCGGCTTCGATCGAGTCCAATGACGAAGGCGGCACCGAGAAACACGCTCGGCCACATCAACGATCCCAAGAACGACAAGCCATAGGAGCTCGAAAGCATCGCCAAACCGGTGGCGATCATGGCAAAGGCCACGACGCGCGCCCGGGGCGTGACCGCCTTGGCGATTGGTTCATAGGGTTCGTCGGACAATCCTGGTCGCGACATCACGATCCATGCCGTCAGATAGAGCACGAGTCCCCAGCCACCCGCCAGGGTCAACACGACGAACGATATGCGCAGATACACAGGATCGATGCCGACCTCGCGGGCGATTCCCGCAGCCGTGCCGGTGGCGACGCGCTCTTCTGGGTGAAGTCGTGGTACCTGCCACACATCGAATGCCAGCCCGGAGTGGCTCGGGGTGCTGGGTGGCGCAACAGGTGGACTCACTCCTCCATAGTGGCACGGACGGGTTCGACTTCCTGTAGGGGACGACCCCGAGCCGCCCCTGAGTCGGCTGCGGCGTGTCGGGGGTCGATCAGGGGTACTCCCGATACCGCTCGCTGTTGGATTTCTGCACGATGGACTCATGACCGAACTACCTGCATCCAATGAACCCGAAGAAGAACCCGGGCGCAGCGACCCCGCTGAACAGCCTGAACCCGCTGCACAACCGGAATCAGACGAAACCGGTGAATGCCAGCCGACATCAGCCGCTGATGGCATCGATCCCGACCTGAGCGACGATCAGTTACTTGCGGCCGCCTCGGCATTTCTGCATGATGAACCCGACATGGAGCAACCAACCCCCGGCGCCGACGACGCTGACTCCAGTGGCTCCGGTGATGGCGCGCCCTCGGGCGCTGGTCCGCTACCTCCTCCCCCGCCGCCAGGACCGCCCGCCAGCTATCCACGGCCTGTGCGCCGTCTGTATCGATCGCGCCACGACCGGCGACTCGGCGGCGTCTGCGGCGGCATCGCCGAGTTCTTCGGGATAGATCCAACGTTGGTTCGATTCGCCACCTTGGTGGCGGCTTTCACCGGCATCGGCATCTTGGTGTACCTCGCCGCATGGATCATCGTGCCCCGGCGCCCAGAAGGTCTTGTCGATGCGCCGCGCGCTGCTCCCGTTGCGAACGAACGCAGCATGGTCCTTGCACTTCGGATCGGAGCGCTGGCATTGATATTCGGCATCGTCACCGGAAGTTGGGCCCTGGTTGCACTAGCGCTCATCGCTAGCGGCGTTTGGCTGCTGTCGGAACACACTGCGGTTGCGCCCGCCATGGCAGGGGCTGCGCCAACTCCTGGGGTAGCGAACTATCAGCCGCCAGGCGGCTTGGAACCCGGCTATGTCACGGGGCCCACGGCAGGTTCGCCTTTCCCGCCGGGCACGGGCTTCGTGCCTCCCCCACGCGCCGCCGCGCCCGCCGAGCAACGCCAGCCACAACGCGTCACCTGGTCGGTGCTTTCGCTGCTGGCCCTATTGATGGCAGTGGGGCTGGCCGATGTGGGTGGAAACTGGTGGGACAGCAGCGCAACCCGCTTGCTCGGCGCAGGCATCGTGGTCATCGGCATCGGTATCGTCGTAGGACAGCTTGGTAACGGCGGCGCGCGCGGCCTCATCCCGCTGGGACTGCTTGCAGCCCTCGCGCTCTTCCCGGTGTCGGCAGTCGACGGCCTGCTCGACGAAGGTGTCGGCGAGGCCAACTTCCGACCAACCACAATTGCCGAGCTCGAATCAACGTACGAACACGGCATCGGCGAGATGACGGTCGACCTCTCCGAACTCGACTTCGAAGGTCGAACCGACCGCATCGACATCGACCTGGGTATCGGCGAGCTCGTGGTGGTCGTCTCGGACCAGATCGGCGGCGAGGCCGAGCTGCAGGCAAAGGCCGGTGAGATATCGCACGGGTTGGGTGGCACCATCGGCTCGGTATTCCAGGATGGAATCAACATCGAAACGGGCACCGTCACCCTGCCGGGCGAGAACGGCATGGTCGATCTTCACATCGATGTCGGCCTGGGCACCGCTGAGCTGCGCATCGAGAACGGCTGACCTATCCAACCACGGAAATCGTGCCGGGCCGGACGCACTGGGCCGAACGAGCTGAGTCGGCCGCACTAGGCAGAACACACCAAGCCGGACGCACCGGGCCCAACGAGCTGAATCGGCCGCACTAGGCAGAACACACCAAGCCGCACGCACCGGGCCCAACGAGCTGAATCGGCCGCACTAGGCAGAACACACCAAGGCGCACGCACCGGGCCGAACGAGCTGAGTCGGCCGCACTAGGCAGAACACACCAAGGCAGACGCGCCGGGCCGAACGAGCTGAGTCGGCTGCACTGCGTAAATCACATGGGGTGGCGCTGGTCTAATTGCGGCGGCTGGTGGTGTCTGAGCTGTTTGTCTCGCGATAGTCGGTGGCCAGCCGTCGCCCTTCGGCAAGCGCGATCTTTGCGTCGACCCGGGCTTGCTTGGCCCGCGCTGCGGCTTGTTCACGCATCCCTCCGGGGGTGAAGCGACGCAGCTTCTCCTGGATACGCCGTTTGACGTACCACGAACCGGCAGCGCCACTGAGGGCACCGCTGCTGAACCAGATCAATCGTTTGAACACAACAACGTCGACAGTAGCCAACACACGACGGTTCGGGAATGCATGGATCAAAACTCCCGAGGCCCCGGCGGCGCTATCGAAGTCCGACCGAGTCGGTCAGCCAGAATGCATCGGGATATACGAGCGTGCCCGAGAGCTCCGGTACCCACGCGGGTTGGGGCCGTACTTGGAACGCAGCATCAGGGATCCTGATCGAGGGTTTGCGAAAGCCCAGTCCCCCAGCTGCAACAAACCCAAACCGTTCGTAGTAGGCGGGATTTCCTTCAAGAAATACCGCCGGTTCGGCACGGCCGGCGATTGCTTCGAGCGAACTGTTGATCAGCGCCGTGCCGATGCCGGCGCCGTGGAGATCAGGGCGGATGCCGACAGGACTCAGCACGAGCACCCGAATCAGTTCTTTGGGGGCATCGAGAATTGCTTGGGTGAACAACACCTGACCAACGATCTCGCCTTCGCGTTCGGCCACGTAGCTCAATTCGTCTTGCCAGACCCATGAGGATCGCAGGGCGTCGAGCAGGTCGCCGATGGTGGGGTCGTCGAACGCGGCGACCGAGATCGCTCGCATCTGTTCGTATTCGCCGAGGAGCATCTGGCGAACAATCAGGTCTTGCACGCCAGCATCGTGCCACAGCTCGGCCAGTTCACGACCGCACTATCGGTGCCGGGTCAGGATCCGGCTTCGTCTCGCCAGCGCTGCATCTGGGCCAGCCGGTCGGCGATCTCGGCCTCGTCGCCAAGACGAGTCGGCTCGTAGAACTTGTGTCCAGCGAGTTCGGGCGGCAGGTGATCCTGGGGAACCCAACCACGAGGGTCGTGGTGCGGGTAGAGATATCCCTCGCCGTGGCCAAGCGATGCGGCGCCGGAGTAGTGGGCGTCGCGCAGATGTTTGCCGACCTCTCCCCCGGCAGTCTTGGCTGCTGTCTGCGCCTTGTTGATCGACTCGTAGGCCCGGTTCGATTTGGGTGCGGTCGCCAGATAGACCGTGGCGTGTGCCAGATTGATTCGCGCTTCGGGCAGGCCCACGAACTCGACCGCCTGAGCCGCGGCCGCGGCCACGAGCAATGCCTGGCTATCGGCCATGCCGATGTCTTCGCTGGCATGCACCATCAGCCGCCGAGCGATGAAACGGGGGTCCTCGCCTGCTTCGATCATGCGAGCAAGCCAATACACCGCCGCATCGGGATCGCTACCTCGAATGCTCTTGATGAACGCCGAGATGGTGTCGTAGTGCTCGTCGCGGCCGTATCGAAACGCTTTGACGTCGAGCGCAGCCTCGACGTCTTCGAGTTCGACCAGGATCGGCTGGCCGTCTTCGCACCGGCCTTCGGCCAGAGCCACGGCAACTTCGAGCGCGGTGAGTGCCTGGCGGCCGTCACCACCGACTCGCGCCACCAAATGGTCTAGGGCTTCGTCGGTGGCCTTGGCTTTTTCGACCTCCAGCCCTCTGCGTAGCAGCTGCTCGATCGCTTCGTCGTCGAGTGGTTCGAGCCGAAAGAGTGTGGAGCGTGACAGCAGGGGCGCGTTGACTTCGAAGTACGGGTTCTCGGTTGTTGCCCCGATGAGCACGACGAGGCCGCTCTCGACGGCCGGAAGCAACGAGTCCTGCTGCGCCTTGTTGAAGCGATGCACCTCGTCGAGAAACAAAATGGTCGCCTGCTCGCGTTCGCCCAAGCGCTGCTTGGCACGGGCGAGTTCTTCGCGAACATCTTTGACGGTCGCGGTCACCGCGCTGAGTTGCACGAACGACTTGGCGGTTGACCGAGCCACCACACGAGCCAACGTGGTCTTGCCCGTGCCAGCAGGGCCCCACAGAATCACCGATGACAAACGGTCGGCCTCGATCAGACGCCGCAGTGGCTTGCCCGGGCCCAACAAGTGCTTCTGCCCAACGATGTCGTCGAGCCGTATCGGCCGCATGCGAGACGCCAGCGGTTGGCGACGTTCCAGCCGTTCCGATGCCGCAGCTGCGAACAGATCATCACTCATTGGTCTCCCTCACCCGATCAGTCTGGCCCACAAAAAGATCTCCGTCGCCACGTCCGCCCAACATGGCACGTTCGATCATGCTTGATTCATGAAGATAGCCCCCGCCTAATTGCAGCCCCCGAGACGATCGCAGGACACCAACCGGACCTCTGGGTTTGGTTACAGGGAATGGCAACCCCATCGACGCTACCAATCGGCGCGCTGTGCATCGTGGCACCAGATGCGACACAGGTCAGGCCTGTAAGGCTCAACGAGGCTTACGTTTACGGCCTCGGGATTCGAGCTCGTTGGTGGTGTCAATGGTGATCAGACCGCAGGCTTTGCAGCCATAGGCGGGACGCGCCTGATTGCTCTCGACGATGCGTCGTCGCGACTTGCGCTTGGCTGACTTGTCGTACCAATACAGATCCTGCAGCGACCATGTTTTGAAGAAGATCGTGCCGGGCGAGTTGTGTACCTCGACCCGGCCCGGCTCCATTCCCGCGCCGCAGTCACCACACTTCATTCGGCAGGTGGCAGTACCCGCAGACCGAGCTCTTCGAGATGGTTGTCGGCAATTGCCGTTGGCGCGTTGGTCAGTGGATCGCTACCCGATTGCGTCTTGGGGAACGCGATCACTTCGCGAATGTTGGTTTCACCCAACAGCAGCGCGGTCAGGCGATCGATGCCGACGGCGAATCCTGCATGCGGAGGCGCGCCGTAGGCGAAGGCATCGAGCAGGAAGCCGAACTTCTCCTGGGCTTCTTCGTCGGTGAACCCCAGTGCTGCGAATACTCGCGCTTGGATTTCGGGGTCGTGGATTCGCACGCTGCCAGAACCGAGTTCCCAACCGTTCAGCACCAGGTCATAGGCCTGAGAGCGAACCTTGAGCATGGACTCGCCGCCCTTGCGCACGAGATAATCGACGTCGTCGGCGTGCGGCATGGTGAACGGGTGGTGCATGGCCACCGGGTCACCGTCATCGTTGATGACCTCGAACATGGGGAAGTCGACCACCCAGACGAAGGACAGGCCCTCGTCGACCGGTGGCTGGCCCAGCTCGAGGCGGAGTCGGCCGAGTACATCGTTGACCGAGCGTCGGTCGCCGGACTGCAACAGGATCAGGTCGCCCGCTTCGGCTTCGAGCATCTGCGGCAGACCCGACAGTTCATCGGCGCTCATGAACTTGGTGAGACCACCGTCGAGTTCCAGATCGTCGCCGACACGGAACCACGCAAGTCCTTTGGCACCCCAGCGCTTACACATCTCGGTGAGCTCGTCGATGCGGTTGCGACCGATTTCCTCGGCGCCACCCTTGGCCACGATGCCCTTGACGCACTCGGTCTTGAAGACGTTGGCTTCGGTGCCCTCGAACAACGGAGTCAACTCGACCAACGTCATCCCGAAACGAATGTCGGGCTTGTCGCTGCCGTAGAACTCCATGGCATCGGCATAGGTCATCTGCGGGAAGTCTTCGGGCCAGAAACCACGCACAGCATCGGTGGCCACGGCCACGGCGTAGCTGACGAACTCGATGACTTCGTCTTGACCCACGAAGCTGGCCTCGACGTCGAGCTGAGCGAACTCGAACTGACGGTCGGCGCGCAGGTCTTCGTCTCGCAGACACTTGGCGATCTGGTAATAGCGGTCCATGCCGCCCACCATGGTGAGCTGCTTGAAGATCTGCGGGCTCTGGGGCAGCGCGTAGAACGTGCCTGGCTGTTGACGGCTGGGCACCACGAAATCGCGTGCGCCTTCGGGCGTCGATGCGATCAGCAGTGGCGTTTCGATCTCGGTGAAGCCCTGATCTTCCATGGCACCGCGCAGGGCGCTCTGCACCTCGGAGCGGTAGCGAAGGTTGCGCTGCATCTTCTCGCGACGCATGTCGATGTAGCGATGCTTGAGCCGCAGCGTCTCGTCGATTTCCTGGCGGCTGTTCAACATGAACGGTGGCGTCTCGGCCTTGTTCAGGATCTCGACCGTGCAGTTCTGTATATCGATGGCGCCGGTGGCCAGGAAGGGGTTTTCCATTCCTTCGGGCCGTCCGACGACCGTGCCGCTGATGCGCACGACGTATTCGCGACGCAGATCGTGTTTCTCGTCGACTACGGCCTGGATGACGCCGGTGTGATCGCGTAGGTCGATGAAGGCCAGCTTCTCGCCATGCTCGCGTCGGTTGTCGACCCAGCCACAGACGGTGACTTCGCGGTCGACGTCGTCTCGCGTCAACTCGCCGCAGTAGTCGGTGCGCATGCCGCGAGCGCGGTCGAGGGCAACACCGTCGTCGTAGCCGTCGTCGTAGTATTCGTCGCCTTCGGCTTCGTATTCTGCGGCTGGTTCAGGGGTCTCTTCGTCGCTCATGTCACTCTCTTCTTGAGTTCTTCGATCAGTGTGGCGCGAGCGACCGTGATCTGCTCGCGTTGTTCGCCTCGGAGGGTGCGAATTTGTACCGTCTCGGCTGCGAGTTCGTCGTCGCCGACCACGATGGCAAGTGGTGCACCGCTCTTGTCTGCGGCTTTGAACTGGGCTCGCATCGATCGGGCGTCGTAGGCCCGATCGGTGGCCACGCCTGCGGCCTGGAGTTGGCTGCCCAATACGGCTGCCTCGTCGCCGCCGGTGGCGTCGATGATGAACACGTCGACCAACGAGCTCGGGGCCCCGAAGACGCCCTCTTCGTCGCAGGCGATCAAGATGCGATCCACGCCCAGTGCGAAACCGATTCCCGGCGTGGCGGGGCCGCCCAGGTCAGCAGCCAGGCCGTCGTAGCGCCCACCGCCGCCAATGGCGTTCTGCGAGCCCGGCAGTGCCGTGGATGTGAACTCGAACGTTGTGCGGGTGTAGTAGTCGAGTCCGCGGACCAGGCGGGGCGAGATGTCGTAGGGGATCTCGAGGCGGTCCAGCACTCGACGCACCCCGGCGAAGTGTTCGCCGGTTTCAGGACTGAGGAAGTCGACCATGACCGGGGCGGCATCGATGATGGGCTGGTCTTCGGGCCGCTTCGAGTCGAGCACGCGTAGCGGGTTCACCTGCAGTGTGTACTGCGACTGTTCGGACAGCTCGCCGAGGTTGTCGTTGAAGTAGGTGGTGAGCGCCTCGAGATAGGCCGGCCGGCATGTGGCATCGCCCAGGCTGTTGAGCATCAGCGTGACTTCTCTGAGGCCGACCGTCTTGTAGAAATGCCAGGCCAGGGCAATGATCTCGGCATCGATCGCCGGATCATCGGTGCCCAGTGCCTCTACGCCCACCTGGCTGAATTGTCGGTACCGACCTGCTTGGGGCCGTTCGTAGCGAAATTGGGGACCCTCGTACCAGACTTTCCAGGGGATGAGCGGGCGGTGTTGCACAAAGGCCCGCACGACCGATGCGGTCAGTTCGGGGCGAAGCGCATACCGCTTGCCATCTTTGGCTTCGAAGTCGTACATCTCTTTGGTGACCACATCGGTGGCTTCGCCAAGTCGCTTGAAAACGCCAAGATCTTCGAACATGGGCGTCATGACATGGCCATAGCCTGCCCGACGCGCGGCATCGCCGAAGGTGTTCACCAGCGCGCGCTGGCGATCGGCCTCTCCAGGGAGTATGTCTCGGGTACCTTTAGGGGTCTTGAAACTCGACTTCGCCACGGTCTGAAAGGCTAGCTGTAGCCCCGACCGATGAGCCGGGGTTTCTCATGGCGATCCTTTCGAGCGTGCCGAGACAGGGGCTCGCCGTCCTAGCATCGACGCGATGAACGCTCGTGAGGAACTCGACATGAGTGTCCTCACGCGTCTGAAAAATATTGTGTTCGCACCTGTCGTACTGCTGGCTAAGGCAGCATGGGATCTGATCCCGCGCGGCCTGAAGCACAATTGGCTTGCCGATACCACGGTCGAAACAATCGAGCTGGTTCGCCGCAACCGGGTCATGGGTATTGCAGCCGAAGTCAGCTTCTGGGCGGTGCTCAGCGTCACTCCCCTGCTGTTGGTGTCGGCGTCTGCGCTGGGTTGGATCGACAGCTTGTTCGGCCTCAGCGTGGCCGACAACGCTCGAGAGGCGCTGACCAGCGCAGTACGCGACATTCTGGGAATCGGCGATCAGGCCGTCGATGCGATCGACCAACTCTTCGACCAGCCAAGCGCCGGTGGACTCACTATTGGCTTGTTGAGCTCGATCTATGCGTCGTCTCGCGTGTTCACATCGCTGATTGGTGGCCTCGACCACATCATTGGTCGGGAGCAAAGGCGCAACTTCTTCACCACTCGCATCGCCGGCGTGATTGCGGCCCTGCTCACGGTGCCATCGTTGGTTGGCCTGCTGGTCATGATCAACGTCGGTCGTAGCGGATTCGGTCTACCCCAGCCATGGAGCGACATCGTGTCGGCGCTGATGTGGCCCATGATTGCGATCGGGCTCCTGGTCTTCGCGCTGTCGCTGCTGCACAATTCGCCTGCCGAACGCACACCGGTGCGCGCCGACTTGTTGGGTGCGGCGGTGGCCGTGGTGATCTGGCTCGGCGGATCATGGGCCGCAGCCCGCTCGTTCGCATCGTTCGGTAGCGACGTGCTCGGTATTCTGGGCGGCTCGGTCGGGCTGCTCTTCTGGCTCTACATCATGAACGCAGGCATCTTGATCAGCGCCCAGGTGAACGTAGCGCGCCACAACGTCGCCAACCGCAAGAGCCAAAAATGGGAATCAGTCCCCGACTTTCTCTGAAGCAGGGACGGAGCCGCACCAACCGACCAGAAGCCATATCCGACGAACGTCGGCCCGAACGGCGTGAAGAAACGCGGCCTCAGCGCTCGGGTAGCAGGCGGTCGGCTTCGTAGACGCCGTCGATGTCGCGGACGATCTGCAGGATCGATCGGATCTGGGCAGCATCGCTGAGCTCGAAGTCGAACTGCATGACTGCGACGCGATCATCGCGAGTGCGGGTGACCACGCCAATGATGTTCACGCGCTGGGCAGACATTGCCTGGGCAACATCGACGAGCAGGTGGGCACGGTCGAGCGCACGTATCTCGATGGTGGCCACGAATGAGCCCACGCCGTCGATGTCCCACTCGGCGTCGACGACCCGTTCGCGCGCCCCTTCGTCGTGAGGCACGGCATTGACGCAGTCGCTGCGGTGCACGGCCACGCCACGACCGCGGGTGACAAATCCGGTGATGTCGTCGGGCGGGACAGGTTTGCAGCATTTGGCCAACCGCACCAGCACGTCGTCGAACCCTTCGACGTGTACGCCGACCGAAGTCCGATCGCCGGTGCTTGGTCTGGGTGCCAGTGCCGACGTGGACACTCGTTCTTCGACGGTGTCGGCGTCGCCGTGCAACCTGGTGTCGGCTCGGGCGACCACCGCGGCCGGGTTGACGTGTCCTTGCGCGATGGCGGAATAGAGCGCGTCGGGGTCGAGGTATCCCATCTCTTCGGCGATCTCGCTGAGGGTGGACGAACGCATGACCTCGTGCACGGGCAACCCGGTGCGCCGCAACTGGTTTGCGAGGTCCTCTCGAGCCCCGGCCAGTTCGTCTTCGTGTCGTTCCCGGTTGTGCCAGCGGCGAATGTTGCTCTGGGCGCGAGCGGTCGTGACGAATCGAAGCCATTCTTCGCTTGGAGCAGCGGTGTCGAGTTTCGAGGTGAAGATCTCGATCACATCGCCGGTGGCCAAGCGGTGATCGAGACCGACCATGCCGCCATCGACGCTGGCCCCCACGCATGCATTTCCGATCTCGGTATGGATGGCGTACGCGAAATCGACGGGCGTCGCTCCGACCGGCAGCGTGACCACAGCACCCTTGGGGCTGAAGACCGCGAGCTCCTCTTGTTCGAGGTCGGTGCGAAGGTTCGCCATGAACTCGTTCGGATCGGAGGCTTCGTCACTGAAGCCGATGATGCGGCTGAGCCATGCCATGTCACCCGTGGGCAGGTTGTCCTTGTAGGCCCAGTGGGCGGCCATGCCTCGTTCGGCCCGAGCGTCCATCTCTGCGGTGCGGACCTGAAACTCGACCATCTTGCCCTGGGGCCCTGCAACGGTGGTGTGCAACGACTGATACAGGTTGAACTTGGGCATGGCGATGAAGTCTTTGAAGCGGCCTTGGATCGGCTGCCAGTTGGCGTGAATGGAACCAATGGCGCCGTAGCAATCACGCACCGACGAGCAGATCACCCGCACCCCCACCAGGTCGTAGATGTCGTCGAACTCGCGCCCCTTCACGACCATCTTCTCGTAGATGCTCCATAGATGCTTGCTGCGACCCCGGACATCGGCCGAGATGCCCAGTTCGGCCAATCGGCCTTCGACTTCGCCCATGAATTGGGCCAGATAGAGCTCGCGTTCGGGGTCTCGTTGCGCGACCATGTGGTCGATCTCTGCGTACCACTTGGGGTGCAGCGCAGCGAATGACAGATCTTCGAGCTGGGTCTTGAGTTCCTCCATGCCAAGCCGGTGTGCCAGCGGCGCAAACACATGGAGCGTCTCGCTGGCGGTGCGCTGTTGCTTCCACTCGGGTAGCACGGCGAGCGTGCGCATGTTGTGGAGCCGGTCAGCCAGCTTGATGATGAGGACGCGGATGTCTTTGGCGACGGCGACCAAGAGCTTGCGGACGGTGGCGGCTTGTTGTTGTTCTTTCGAGTGGAACTCGAGTCGGTCGACCTTGGTGCAGCCGTCGATGATGGCGGCCACGTCGGCACCGAACGCAGCTTCGATCTCACTCAGTCCAACATCGGTGTCCTCGACGGCATCGTGCATGATGGCGGCCGCGATAGCGGCGGCGTCCAAGCCCTGCTCGGCGACGATCGTGGCCACCTCGACCGGGTGCAAAATGTAGGGTTCGCCCGACTTGCGCATCTGGCCGGCATGGGCGTCGTGTGCCCAGTTGAACGCCCGGGTAATGGGATCGGGATCCTCGTCGGGGTGGTGCTTCTTGTGGATCGCCGTCAGTACCGCCAACGATGCCTCGACCGATTCGACCCCGCGGTTCCAGGGTTCGACTCGTTCGACTAGGGCCATCAGCGCGCTCCGATCTTCATTGGCTTCGACTACAGGGACCCGAGGGCGACAACCGACTCATAGTTTCTGATCAGTGACGTGCCGTCGAGCCCTTCGATCGACGCCAGGAAGCCGAACGAGGCAACGGTCGCGCCGGTGCGCTCGATCAGCTCAGCTGAGGCCATGGCGGTGCCACCGGTTGCCAGCACATCGTCGATGATGACGACTCGCTGACCAGCAGTAGCTGCGTCTTCGTGGATCTCGAGCGATCCCGATCCGTATTCGAGCCTGTAGTCGACCCGGTGGGTCTTGTATGGCAGTCGCGACGGCTTGCGGATCGGGATGAAGCCGCAGCCCAGTCGGCACGCCACCGGCGCGCCGAGAATAAAACCCCGTGCGTCGACGCCTGCGATCAGATCGACCTCGGTGCCCACGAATTCGTTGGCGAGTAATTCGACTGCGCACCGCAAAGCGTCGGCGTTGGCCAACACGGGGGTGATGTCAGCGAACCGGACGCCGGGCTCGGGGAAGTCCGCGACGTGACGAACGAGCTCTCGAAGCCAACTGACGTCGCATTCCATCAGCCAAGACTACCCCAACCAGAAACCATGTCCGACGAACCTCGGCGCTGGCGCAGCGACGGAGTGCTAGCGCTTCTTCTTTCGGGGGCGGGGCTTGATTTGGCCTTGGGGTGCTCGTTCGCCTTCGGACTTGGCGGCTGCTGGTGCCTCGTTGCGGCGTTTGGTGACGGTCACCTTCGGCGCCTGGACCGATGCGCCAGTGCCGCGCGTGACGCGATGGCCTTCACCGCGAGCCCGCGATCGCACGGATCGGGAGCGATCGGCTTCGTCGAGTGCTGCACCGATGTCGACCTCGGCGGATTTGCGTTTGGTGGCTGAGATCTGGCGATCGACGTTGGCGGCTTCGCGTTCTTTCAAATAGGCAACGAGTGGCGTGGCCACGAACAGCGATGAGTAGCTGCCCACGATGAGACCAACGAGCAAGGCAATCGCGAACTCTTGCAGCGTCACTGCACCCAGGACGTAGCGGCCGACCACCAGCACTGCAACCACCGGCAGCAGCGACGTGAACGAGGCGTTTATACACCGCATCAGCACCTGGTTCATCGAAAACGATGCGACCTGGGTGTAGGTCACGGAGTCGAGTCCGGTCGCCCGGCGTTCGTTCTCGCGAATCTTGTCGAAAACAACCAGCGTGTCGTAGAGCGAGTAGCCCAGGATCGTGAGAAACGCAATCACCGTGGCCGAGGTGACTTCGAGCTGGAAGATCGCATACACCCCAACCGTCAACACGATGTCGTGGGCGACCGCTACCAGTGCCGCCACGCCCATCTTCCACTCGAGTCGGATAGAGATGTACATGAACAACACGACGAAGAACACGATGAGCGCTGTTCGGGCCTTGGCGGTGACTTCGCTGCCCCAACTGGCACCAACAGCATTTGCCGTGACGTCGGATGGAGCGATACCGGCGGCGTCTGCAAGAGCGTCTTTGACGTCTTCGAGTTGCGCAGTGCTGTCGGTTTCACCGCGAACCCGCCACAGTTCATTGGCCACCTTCTGAATGCGGGCGTCGCTCAGGCCGAACGGTTCCAGTGCAGACGACAGCTCATCAGCGGTGACCTCGGAGCTTCGCACTTCCCACGAGGCGCCACCTTCGAACTCGATACCCAGGTTGAGTCCCCGAAAGATCAGCGCGCCCAGCGTGAGCACCACGAGTACGGCGGAGACCGTGAGGGTCCGCTTCCAGACCTTGGCGAAGTCGATGTCGTTCTCGTTGCGCAGAAGGCGTGCGAAGCCGCTCATGCCGTTGCCTCCTCGGCCGTCTCGGCGCGATACGACGTGGGCTTGCGAATACCGAACATCTCGGGCCGCTCATCGAATCGGCTGACCATGAGCCGGACCAACGGCGCCATGAAGAAATAGGTCGCCACCAGATCGAGCATCGACGCAATGGCCAGGATCAGCGCAAACCCCTTCACGCTTCCGACGGTGAGCAGGTACAAGATCAAGGCGCCGATCAGTGTTGCCAGGTTGGCCCAGAACACCGTGCTGAACGCTCCGGGGAACGACTTGTTCACCGCAGACGAGAGATTGCCGGTGCGTCGTTGATGGTCTTTCAGATCCTCGAAGAACACGACGTTCGAATCGAGGGACACACCGATTGAAACAATGAGGCCCACCACACCCGCCAGGGTGAGCGCCAGGCCGCGACTGACCGAAAGATAGGACACGATCACCCAGAGCAGCGAGCCCGAGAACATCAGGCTCAGCATGGCTGCCAGACCGAGCAGGCGGTAGTACCAGATCACGTAGAGCGCCACCAGCACCAGGCCGACGAGACCGGCGATGAGTCCCGCATCGAGCGAGTCGCGCCCGAGCGAGGCTGACACGGTGCGCACCAAGCCGGCGCCGGGATCAGCCGGGTCCGAGAAGGCCAGCGGCAGTGCCCCGAAGTCGAGGATGAGTGCCTGTTGACGAGCTTCGTCTTCGGGGAAGCCGTTGGCGCGAGTGATCTGCACATTGCGGCTCTCGAATTGCGGGGCTTGAATTGTTGGCGCTGATTCCACCACGCCGTCGAGCACGAAGGCCAGGCGTCCAAACGGACAGCTCCGGGTCGGCTGCTCGACGAAACACTTGCGGGCCGAGGCGTTGAACAGGTCGAGGCCCTCGGCGCCTTGTTTGAACGTGACCTGAACCTGCCATTGATTGAGGAAAAGCGCCTCGGCGCCCGACAACGCAGTCCCGGTGAATTCGGTGGGCCCAACCAGCATGCGGGGGCCGAGCGGTCCGCCTTCTTCTTGCGACGCAGTGAAAAAGATGGCGCTCTGGTCGGCCGGGGTGTCGTTTGGATCGCTGATCACACCCGCGTTCAAGTCGCTGACATCGGGCCCACCATTGGTGATCTCCTCACCGAAGTCGCCGATCTCGGTGAGAGCCTGCAGGCCCCCTACATCGCCCAGGTCGAGCAGAACCGGGCGGAACTGCAGCTGTGCAGTGGCACCGACGAGAGCCACGGCATCGTCTTGGTTTTCGATACCGGGGAGTTGCACGATGATGAAGTTGGTGCCGCCGCCCGTTTGCGTCGTGATGTCGGGTTCAGCCACGCCGATCGCGTCGACTCGTTTTCGCAAGATCTCTACCGCAGTATTCAGGTTGTCTTCGGTGGCCAAGGCCAGGTTTTCGGGGGTGTCAACCGGTTCCAGAACTACTTCGACGCCACCCTGCAGATCGAGACCAAGCAGCGGCTCCTGACCAACGGACAGCGACCAAACCAACAGGCCAACGCCGACAACAAGCGCGCCCACCAGAGCGCGCAGCGGGTTCTTGAGCATGAAGAACTACTCGGATTCTGCGTCGGCGTAGACCACGCGCTCAGCGATCGATGATTTGGTGATCTTGATTTCGTGCTGGTCGTTCACGGCCAAGAAGACGGTTTCGCCGTCGAACGCGGCAATCGTGCCGTAGATCCCGGCCGATGTCAGCACTTCGTCACCCACGTCGAGTGCGGCCATCATGGCCGTGTGGGCCTTTGCTCTGCGCTGCTGGGGCATGATCAGCAGCACGTACATACCTACCATCATCACGCCGAGGAAAATTATCGATCCCATGAGCCAACCCTCCACGGTTCTGAGGCCCGCTCGCCATTTGGCGACTATCCGAGGCTAGTGCTGTCACACACCTCTTCAACTCCAGTTCAGCGCTACCTGATCTACGAGTTCGTCGATGGTGTCGTTTTCGATTGCCGTACGGGCTTGGTCCACGAGGTCGAAGAGGAAGGCGATGTTGTGCAGCGTGAGCAGCCGTGACGCCGCTTGTTCTTTCACTTGCAGCAGATGGCGCAGGTAGGCGCGCGACCAGGGAGCCAACGGGCTGGCCGCAAACTTGGGGTCGACCGGGCCCGAATCGCGTGCATACTGCGCGTTCTTCAGATTGATTCGACCGTCTGTGGTCAACACCGTGCCGTGGCGGGCCAGACGAGTGGGCAGCACGCAGTCGAACATGTCGACCCCGTTGGCGATGCCTTCGACGATGCTGAGCGGATCACCCACGCCCATCAGGTAGCGCGGCTGGTCGACGGGTAACACGTCGGTGGTCGCACGCAGCGGTGCGAGCATCTGGGTGCGCTTCTCGCCTACCGAAAGGCCGCCGATGCCGTAGCCCTCGAACCCGATGTCCATCAAGAAGTTGGCGCTCTTGACGCGCAGGTCGAGATCGAGGCCACCTTGCACGATGCCGAACTGAGCGCGCATGCCGTCAGCCAGTTCTGCACGGTCGAGGAACGCCGCCCGCGCTCGGGTGGCCCACCGGTGCGTCTGGTCTACCGCGTCGAGGATCACCGAATCGGGTGCGGGCAGTGGTGGGCAGACGTCGAGCACCATCTGGATGTCGGATCCGAGTTTGAGCTGCACGTCGACGGCACCTTCGGGCGTGAGCTTGTGTTTGCTGCCGTCATAGGTAGAGCGAAACAACGCGCCTTCGTCGTCGACCTTGGGTTCGAGGCTGAATATCTGGTAGCCGCCGCTGTCGGTGAGAACGAAGCCGGGCCAATTCATGAACCCGTGGAGCCCGCCCATCTCTTCGACCAGGTCGGCTCCGGGTCGCAGCATCAGGTGATAGGTGTTGCCCAGGATGATCTGGGCATCGAGGTCGGCCAGATCGTGACTGTTCAGTGTCTGGACCGCAGCCCGGGTTCCGACCGGCATGAAGCATGGTGTCTGGATCGTGCCCCGAGGTGTGGTGATCTGGCCGGTCCGAGCAGCCCCATTGGTCGAGTCGACTTCGAACGTGAACATTCAGCGGGCCTCGTTGGATCGGGCGACGATCATGGCATCGCCAAAGGAAAGAAATCGGTACTGCTGTGCAACTGCGTGGGCGTAGATGTCTCGCCAACGTTCACCGGCAAACGCACACAACATCACGAGCAGTGATGATTTGGGCTGGTGGAAGTTCGTGAGCAACACGTCGACGACCTTGAACTGGTAGCCGGGGCTGATGAACAGGTCGGTTGAACCTTCGGTGGTGCCAAAGGTTGCTGCGCTCTCGAGCGCTCGCACGCTGGTGGTACCGATTGCGATCACTCGCTCGGCGGCAGCGCACGCCTGAAGCACGGCGGCAGGCACGTGATACCGCTCGGCGTGCATCTCGTGATCGCTGATGTCGTCGACCAGAATCGGTCGGAAGGTTCCCAGCCCGACGGCCAGCTCCACCCGGTGGATCTCGGCTCCGGCATCGCGACACTGCTGCATGAGTTCGGGCGTGAAGTGCAACCCGGCGGTAGGCGCTGCGACCGAGCGTTCGTTTCGGGCATAGACGGTCTGGTACCGCTCGGCCTGGTCATACCCCGAGGTGATGTACGGCGGTAGCGGCACATGGCCGACCCGGTGGGCGATCTCGAGCACTGATTCGCTGGTGACGCTGCGCACCTTGCGCACCCCGTCACCCAAGTCGTCTTCGACCAAGATCGCTTCGTCGCCGGTCATGTCGAGCACGGTCGTGCCGGGCTTGACGCGACGACTGGGCCGAACGAGCGCGCGCCAACTGTCGTCGTTGCATGGGTCGAGCAACATGACCTCGACCGCTCCCCCGGTCACCTTCTGCAGGGGCAAGCGCGCCGGAATCACTCGGGTGTCGTTGACGACGATCACGTCGCCGGGTTTGATCAGCTGCGCCAGATCGGCGACATGGCGGTGCGTGAGCTGTTCGCCATCGCTCAGCGCATCGAGAAGTCGAGCAGCATCGCGCGGCTCACACGGCGTCTGGGCGATCGACGAGTCGGGCAGGTCGTAGTCGAACTGATCGAGCCGCAGCATGGCGCCAGTCTGGCGTGTTCGCCCAGAGATCACGCCTTGGCCTGGCGACTAGGACGAAGGGAAGAGCCGGTCTTGGCCATCATCGGTCGTCATCGGAGGCGTCAGGCCCATGTGAGCCCAAGCTGCCGGTGTGGGCACCCGGCCTCGGGGCGTGCGCATGAGCAACCCTTGTTGAATCAAGAATGGTTCGTGCACGTCCTCGACGGTTTCGGTTGGCTCCGACACCGAGATGGCGAGTGTGGACAGACCCACGGGTTGACCTGCGAATCGTTCGCACAGCGACGACAGGATGCCCCGGTCGACCTTGTTCAGACCCAGCGCGTCGACACCGAAGAGTTCGAGTCCGAACGATGCAATCTCGTGATTGATACGACCGTCGTAGTCGGTCTCGGCCACGTCGCGCACTCGTCGCAGCAATCGGTTGGCAATACGTGGCGTACCTCGGGATCGAATGGCGATCTCATGCGCGCCACCCTCGTCTATTTCGACGCCCAGGATGCCGGCAGCTCGGGTGACAATCGTCTGCAGGTCTTCGACGTCGTAGAAATCGAGGCGGGCAACTTCGCCGAATCGATCCCGAAGCGGCCCGGTGATCAGCCCGATACGCGTGGTGGCACCAACCAGCGTGAAGGGTGGAATCTCGAGACGAATCGACCTGGCCGCTGGCCCTTTGCCGAGCACGATGTCGAGCTCGAAGTCTTCCATGGCGGGGTACAGGACTTCTTCGATCTGCTTCGACAATCGGTGGATCTCGTCGATGAACAGAACGTCGCCCGGCGAGAGTTTGGTCAGGATGGCCGCCAGGTCACCCGCGCGCTCGAGCGACGGGCCCGACGTGGTGTGGATGGTGGTTTGCATCTCGGTGGCCACGATGTGGGCCAGCGTGGTCTTGCCGAGGCCCGGGGGGCCAGCGAACATGAGATGGTCTGCGGCTTCGTTTCGATTGCGGGCTGCGCCCAGGATGATCGACAGGTGTCGCTTCAGTTCGGGTTGGCCGACGAAGTCATCGAGTGAGGTCGGCCGCAGACCGGCGTGATCGGCGATCAGACCCTGCTCGTCGATTCCTTCGGCTTCGAAGTCGTCGTCGTTGGGCTCGCCGCCGAGCATTTCCTCGCGGGCCATCAGAATGCCAGCAGATTCAGCGCCGAGCGAATCTGGCTGGCAGTGTCGCCTTCGTCGGGAACCTCGCGAAGCGCTTGTGCAATCTCGTCGTCGCTGTATCCCAAAGCGGACAGCCCGTTGCGGACATCGGCGCGTGCGCTGCTGGCATCACCCGGTACGACCCCTGCGCCGCCGACTGAATGCCCGGTGGGTGGGTCGACCTTGGATGACAACTCGACCAGCAGACGTTGTGCGGTCTTCTTGCCAACACCGGGGACCAGACACAGCGCAGCAACGTCTTCGTCGATCACCGCCCGACGTAAGCCGTCGGGGCCATGGACCGACAATATGGCCAGCGCCAGAGACGGACCGACACCGTGGGCGCTGAGCAGAGTCTCGAACATGATGCGTTCGTCGAGGTCGGCAAAGCCGTAGAGGTGCTGGTTGTCTTCGCGGATGTGATGGTGGATGTGGACGAAGACGGTGGCGCCGACCTCGCCCAACGTCGCCGACACCGAAGGCCCAACGGTTACCCGGTACCCGATACCTGCGACTTCGATCAACACCTCGTTCGGTTCACGGCCGAGCAGCTCGCCGCGCAGTGAGCCGATCATGCGCCCATCCCGGCGGGCACTCCATGATGAGCCAGGTAGGTCAATGCCACCCCGAGCGCATCGGCTGCGTCGACGGGGCGGAGGGGCTTGGCGATATTCAACAACAACCGCACCATGTGCTCCATTTGATCCTTGTCGGCACTTCCGTCGCCGGCGACGGCCAGTTTGATTTCGTTCGGCGAATATTCGACCACCTTGCAGCCGGCGTTGATGGCCTCGGCCATGACGATGCCGCTGGCCTGGCCCACGCCCATGGCCGTGCGTACGTTGGTCTGAAAGAGCACCCGTTCGACAGCGACCACACCGGGCGAGAAGTCGCCGATCAGTGATCGGACCTCGGCCTGCAGTTCGGCCAGACGGTCAGGCGTGTGCTCGGAAGGGCTGGTGCGCACGACGCCGGCGGCAACGGCGCGCTGGCGGTGGCCGCGTTGCTCCACCACGCCGTAGCCACACCGTGACAGACCGGGGTCTATTCCCAAGACGAACATGCGTTCTAGAGTATCCCGCGGATCGGTGAAGGTCGGGAATACCCAGCACACCCGGGTGCTCGGAGGTTCAGCGGATAGCTGACGCGGCCTCTCAGCACCCGGCCGTTGCGGCTCAGTCGGCGGTGAGGGCTTCCATGACTTCGTCGGAGATGTCGAAGTTGGCGTAGACGTCTTGGACATCATCGTTGTCTTCGAGCACCTCGATCAGTCGCAGCACCGACTTGGCATCGCTTTCGTCGAGTTCGATGGTCTGCTGCGGCACCATGACCAGGTCAGCCGACGTGAACTCGATCTTGGCTTCGACCAGAGCATCACGCAGACCGTTCAAATCCGTGGGTTCACTTGTGAGCTGCCAGGCCTCGCCCACGTCGGCGAGGTCTTCGGCGCCAGCTTCGAGCGCGATCATCATGAGATCGTCTTCATCGTGGTCGCCCTTGGGCAACAACACCACGCCCTTGCGGTCGAATTGCCAGGCCACGGCGCCCGGTTCGGCGAGTGACCCGCCGTTTTTCGACAGCATGCTTCGGACCTCGGAACCGCTGCGGTTGCGGTTGTCGGTCAGCACGTCGATGTAGAGCGCCACGCCGGCCGGCGCGTACCCCTCGTAGGCGATCGGCTCGTAGTTGACGCCTTCGAGCTCACCGGTGCCGCGCTTTACGGCTCGCTCGATCGTGTCGAGTGGCACCGACTGGTCGCGGGCCTTCTGATACATGGTGCGCAGGCTGGCGTTGGCATCGAGATCGCCGCCGCCCTCGCGCGCTGCGACTTCGACCTGCTTGATCAGCTTGGCGAAGACTTTTGCCCGCTTCGCGTCAGCAGCACCCTTCTTGTGCTTGATCGTTGCCCATTTGGAATGACCCGACATCGTGGTCTGCCTCTCAGCTCGGCGGCGCTAGCGCAGTGATCTCGTTGAGCGAGATCCTACAGTTCACAAAAGTAGCGGTGTAAGCGCCGGTCTGACGACAGTTCTGGATGAAAGGCTGCGACCAGGATCGAATTCTGCTGACACAGGACCGGGTCGTCGTCGTAGTCGACCAGTACCTCGACGTCTTGGCCAACACGCTCGACTCGAGGCGCTCGAATGAAGACGGCGTGGAAGCCGCGTGTCGGATCGTCGATCCGGTCGATGAACACGTCGTCGGAGAACGACTGATTCTGGCGTCCGTAGCCATTGCGTCTGACGCCGATGTCGATCGAGGCAAAGCTCTTCTGATCGGAGCGCCCATCGACCACGTCGGTGGCGAGCAGGATCATGCCGGCGCAGGTGCCGAACGCAGGCATGCCATCGGCCAGGCGCTGCTGCAGCGGCTGGCGCAGTTCATTGCGGTCGAGCATCATCGACATGGTCGTGGACTCGCCGCCCGGAATGATCACGCGGTCCACGGTGGCGAGCTGCTCTGCGGTTCGCACCTCGATGGCATCGAACCCGATTTCGGTGCAGGCTTCGACGTGCATGGCGAAGGCACCTTGCAACGCCAACACACCTACTCGGTTCGACACGAAGCGAACTCCTGGTTGGTGGGCCTACCAGCCGCGATCTTCGTACTTGACCTCGAGGTCGTCCATACCAATACCGGTCATGGGCGCACCCAGACCGCGGGAGACCTTGGCCAGGATGTCGGCGTCTTCGAAGTTCGCCGTTGCTTCGACGATGGCCGCAGCGCGCGGCGCAGGGTCGTCGCTCTTGAAGATACCGGACCCGACGAACACGGCTTCGGCGCCGAGCTGCATAGCGAGTGCAGCGTCGGCGGGAGTGGCCAGGCCACCGGCGCAGAACATGGGCACTGGAAGCTTGCCGGTCTCGGCGACCTCTTGCACGAGCGGCAGGGGCGCTTGCAGCTTCTTGGCCCAGTCGAACAGCTCGGCATTGTCGTTTGCTGCTTGGATGCGTTTCAGGTCGCCCAGGATCGAGCGCAGATGGCGCACGGCTTGGACGACATCGCCGGTACCGGCTTCGCCCTTGGAGCGAATCATGCATGCGCCCTCGGCAATACGTCGCAGCGCCTCGCCCAGGTTGGTGGCGCCACACACGAACGGCGTGGTGAACGCGAACTTGTCGATGTGGTGCGCCTCGTCGGCGGGGGTGAGCACTTCGGACTCGTCGATGTAATCGACTTCGAGTGCCTGCAGGATCTGGGCCTCGACGAAGTGGCCGATGCGTGCCTTGGCCATGACCGGGATGGTCACCGTCTCTTGGATGCCCACGATCATTTCGGGATCGCTCATGCGGGCCACGCCGCCATCGACTCGGATGTCGGCAGGAACTCGCTCGAGCGCCATGACAGCGGTTGCGCCTGCGTCTTCGGCGATCTTGGCTTGTTCCGGGTTGACGACGTCCATGATGACGCCGCCCTTGAGCATCTCAGCGAGGCCTCGTTTGACCTCGTAGGTGCCTGTCTGGCGGTTTTGACTCATGTGCACGAGTCTATGGGCGAAGTCGGCAGAGCCGGAAGCCATTTCGCATGACATTTGCCCACCAGGCTGACCGTGCCGGCGTCGGTGTCACGTGCGTCACCCATGCTGGGTGACGAACTAGAGCTCGTTCAGGAGTTCGAGTCGCTCTTCGATGCCGTATCGACCTGGGCCCGTATCAGAACCGGGTGCACCAACAGCCCACAGATGACCAACCGCCGACGAGGCGCTCGACGGCGCAGCACTCATCTTCGAAAGTGCCGCCATCATGCCCGGCGGGTAGCGAGTGATACCGATGCCGTCGATGTCGACGCGAGCATCGTGATCGCCACCGCGGAAGAAGTGCATGGCTTTGGTGACCAGGCCGCCGAGGAACCCGAACGGCACGGTCAGGAACGGAACCGCCAGCGTGTCAACGGTAGTGAAGCCGCCCTGAATGCGGGCGAGCTCTCGGGCCACAGCAGCTTCGAGTTCGACGATCGTGAGTTCGTCGGTGAGTCCGTCGGTCACCACCAGCGCGCTACCAGACCGGCCCACCGATGCAATGGCGGGTGCGCCCGGGCCCACGGTGTACAAGTCGGGTTCGACCAAACCGGTGCGAGCGCAGAGTTCTTCGAGCTGATTGCGCAGCTCGAGCGAGCCGCCCTCGGCCAATGGACGGGCCTTGAGCAAGCGAAGCGCCAACGACTCGGCGGCAAAGAACGCAGCCGCCCCGATCGCTAGCGCCACCAACACCAGCGCAACGATGGCCCAGAACCATGATCCAGTTGCGAAACCCACAATGACCCCGATGATCGAACCAACGACAAGGGGCAAGGGCAGCAGCATCAGAGCAATGGGTGGGTGATCGGACATTGCTGGCAGGCTAGCGGCGTTTCACCGCTCCGCTCGTCCTGTGTTCCTCCGCTCCGCTCGGGCCGGCGTTCGCCGGACATGGTGTCCACTCAGATGGTGCGGCTACGTCCCTCCGCCGCTTTTCGCTCGTCCCTCGCTCGTGCGTTCTCTTCTGGGGCTGAAGCTTGGTGTCTGCGTCTTCGGCTTCACTACAGTCGGCGCGGTGCGAGGAGTGCAGGCGTGATGGACGAGTTGGGGTCGACCCGCGAACTGGGCGCGAACGAGACCTTGTTCGTTGCTGGCGATGACAGCAATGCCGTCTATCTCATCGTCGACGGCAGTCTCGATGTCCTGCACACCACCAACGACGGCGACCTGGTGGTCGGCACCCTCGGGCCAGGCGAAATCGTCGGTGAGATCACGGCGGTCATCGGGGGGCGACGTACCGCCACGGTCCGCGCTGGCGATCAGCCCGTGGTGGTTCGAGAGTTCTCTGCCGACGACTATGCGGCTTGGCTGCAGGACCGACCCGACGAAGCGCAGCGTATTGCCGAGCAGGCACGCGACCGTATCGACAAGACCCGAGTGGCCCGAGTGCTGACTGACCTGATCGGGCCCGGTCATCGTGAAGTCGTCGACGACGTGAACGATCTCCTCGAGTGGACGCGGCTGCAAGCGGGCGAGCAACTCTTTGCGCAGGATGACGTCGCCGATGCCGCCTACATCGTGGTCACCGGTCGGCTTCGGCTCACCGCTGTAACCGATGAGATGCCGACGTTGGACATCTCGGTCGGTCGAGGCGACATCGTCGGCGAGCTGGGCATCATCGAGCAGGCACCTCGGTCGGCAACGGCAACGGCCACTCGCGATTCGACACTCGCTCGCCTTTCCGAGGACGCCTTCGAAACACTCACGGGTCGCCATCCCAAACTGATGCTGCAGGTCTTCCGCAAGATCCTGACCCGGGTCATGCGACCGAACCATGGGTCGCCCCACGCGGGCATGATCGCTGTGGCCGTGCTCAGCCCGGGCGCCGAGCCCGACATGGTTCGCAGGATGAGCGAAGAGATCGAATCGCACGGTGCCACGCTGTACCTGGATCGCGAACAGGTCAGCCGCTTCTTCAACCGCCGTGGGGTGGTCGACGCCGATGCCGGCAGCGCCGAGCACGCCCAACTCGACGAGTTTCTCAACGAGGCCGATGTCGCCCACCGCTGGGTGGTGCTGGAGACCGATCCCACCTTGACCACATGGTCGAAGCGTGCGCTGCGCTCGGCTGACCGAGTCTTGCTTGTCACCTCGCCTTTTCCCGATGAGCGCGAGCATGCGCTCATTCGCGAGTTCACCGAAGCGGTCGATGCGGTCAGTGATCGTGAGCTGTGGATGGTGCAGGCCAACCAGGCATCTATCCTTCGCCCAACCGTCAACAAGGCGGTGATCGCGGCCACCAGGCCCGAGCGAATCCTGCAGCACCGCCGAGGGGTGGCATCGTCGACCGCTCGGCTGGGCCGATTGGCCAGTGGCACCGCAACCGGCGTCGCACTCAGTGGCGGTGGCGGTCGATCCTTTGCGCAGATAGGAGCGCTGCGAGCGCTCGATGAAGCTGGCTACAACCTCGATGTCATGACCGGAACGTCGATGGGTTCGGTCGTGGCCGGCATGTTTGCCTTCGTGGTCGATCCAACGATCTTGGCCGAACGAATCGAAGAAGGATTTCGAGGCGCCAACATCGTCGACTACACCCTGCCCGTCGTATCGCTGGCGAGTGGAAAAGGACTGACCGACGCCATCGACAACGCCTGCGGCCCAATCCTGATCGAAGAGCTCGCACTCCCCTACAGCGCCCTGTCGACCAATCTGACCACGGCCCGCATCGTCGAACATCGCACTGGACCGATCGCCCATGCGATGCGAGCCAGCGTCTCACTGCCCGGCGTATTCCCGCCAGTGGTGGTCGACGGCGACCTGTTGGTCGACGGCGGCGTGATGGAGAACCTGCCGGTCGGACCACTCATTCGAGATCCGGCGGTGGCCGAGATCGTCGCCATCGATGTTGCTCCCCCGACCGGCCCGGGATCTCGAGTCGACTACGGATCGGGCTTGAGCGGCGGCACGGCACTGCGAGGCCAGATGTCGCGCAAGGGATCCTCGTATCCAGGGATCGCCAACACGGTCATGGCCTCGATGCTGCTGAGCTCGGCCCGAGCCCGCAACGATGCACTCGCCCAGGAGCAGGTCGACCTGTACCTGTCGCTGAACCTGAAAGGCGTGAAGTTGCTCGACTTCGACGCCATAGGCGAAGTAGCCGACCGCGGCTACGAAGCCACGATCGAGCACCTCGAAAACCTGTAGCCGGTAGCCCTGCAGCCCGAGCTGATCGGACAGCTATCCAACCACCTGTTCTAGATGGGGTCTTGGCCAGGGTCAGTCGCCGAGTCGGCATTCTCGCGCGCCCACCGCAAGGTCGCAGCTCTACAGTCGGCGACATGACCTGGTTCGCCGAGTTGTTTGGCTTCCCCGAATCCAAGAATGGCCTGCGCCGCAACATCACCGTTGATGGCGAGCACATGCACTCGGCTGCCAACGGACGCACGTTCACTCACGGCACCTTGGACATCCCGAACTTGGGCGAGTTGCAAGATCAGGCGGAACTCGTCGAGGCCGATGTTGAAGGCGATATTCGGGTACGCGAGGTTGTCGCCGACGCGAAGAAGTTGCATCGCGATCCAGCGAACGCCGGCGCTCTGTTTCAGGTGGCTTCGCAATTCAATCTTCTTGAGATGGTGGCCCCGGATGTCACGCCCGACCGAGGGATCACTCGTTACTCGGGCGACCTGACCCAAGGCCCAGCGTGCGCAATGGCTTGTGGCGCGGGAACGCTGTATCGCAATTGGATGGCGCAGACGACCAAAGATCAGATCGATACCATTGCTGATGTCGGTGAGCTGCTCGGCAACGACGGCAACCTCTATTGGAAGATGCGCAATGGGTACGCACTGCTCACCGGCGAATGCCCCGACAACCTGCCCCAAGCGCACACTGCGCTGCGCGTCGGCGTGCATCACGACACCGAAGTCACGCTCGAGGGCGCCGGACATCTCGTGACTCAGGCGTATTGCTCGGCGCTGCCGATCGCCTATTCACCCAACGCCGCCGCCGATCAGGTCGAACAGTTGGGTCGCATGGTGCTGAATTCCGCATACGAAGCAACCCTTGCCGCGGGCGTGATCAACGCGGGCCGCACCGGCAACAACACCATCTTCCTCACACTGCTCGGCGGCGGTGTCTTCGGCAACCCAAGCAACTGGATCATCGACGCTATTGAGCGAGCTACGGCGCTGTATGGGCACGTTGCGCTGGATGTTGTCACTGTCAGTTACGGGAGCAGCAATCCCGAGCTGGCCAGGATCCTGCGATAGTCGAAGCGCAGTCGACAAGATTGGCGACGCACTACCGGCTTCCAACGCATCACAAAACCTCCAACGACAGGCCAAGATGCTATTAGCCCTCAGGATCACCGACTTATCATGCGAACTGTGGGCCGCTATCCACGGGATATCGGCTTGGCGGCTAACGGCGAAGTCCAAGGTAGCTATCCGACACGGATTGATGACTAGAATCATAGTCATGTCTGAGACACTGCCGCTGGCGACCGTGAAGTCGAAGTTCTCCGAAATGGTCGACCGCGTCGAGCACACCCACGACCGGATCATCGTCACCCGCAACGGCTGTCCCGCTGCCGTTCTCATCAGCCCCGAGGAACTCGAATCGCTCGAAGACACACTCGAGCTGCTCTCCGACCCCCACGCGATGCGCCAACTCGACGAGTCTCGCCAGGCCTATGCAGAAGGAGACTTCGTTACCGGTGACGAACTCCGCGTCCGCTACCTTGCCAGGTGAATCCTGAGGAACCGGCTTACACACTGCGCGTCGCCGGTCCTGCCGAACGACAGCTCAACCGGCTGCCCGCAGGCGCCGCCGCAGCAATCGTCGAATTCATGCTCGGAGCGCTGCTCGACAACCCGCATCGCCTCGGCGGAGAGCTACAACGCGAGCTCGCAGGCATGCGCTCTGCTCGACGCGGCATCTATCGCATCATCTATGAGATCGACGACACCGAGCGATTAGTGATCGTGTACCGCATCGAGCACCGATCGACGGCCTACCGACCCCGCTGATAAGGCACCGCCCGATGACCGCCACCCCGGTCGCTCCTGCTACCGCCTCGCATCCGGTGAAGCGTCACCATGTCGCTGGCTTAGGGTCCGAAACCGATTGAACGGGCTGCACTTGACATGTCGTCAGGTTCATTGCGTCGCGAGTTAATCGGACAGGTTTCGAACCATGTCGACTAAGCGACGGAGCGAACCGTTGGTCACCCTTCTTGCGTTTCTGGGAGCACGAAGTCGAACCTGGGGTCAGTCAGCAGTTCTTCGCATAGCAATTCTTACTCAGACCGCTCGATCTCAAAGGGCTTCCAACTACATGCGCCGCTCATTCCCGCATCGACTGCGCAAGACTTGAGCAGTTCGTTCAACGACGCAAGCGTGGGCAGCGAGAAGACCCCTGACCCCTGATACTCGCCAAAACTTGACGCAAAGTATGGGATTGCCCCCAGAAACTCAACGGAGGCACTACCCATGCGATCGGTATACCAATTTCGGATGTTGCCAGTAAGTCGATACTGCGTTCCTCCATGCCCACGAGATTCTCGGGAACGAGTGTGCCACGAAGCTGTTCGGCCCAAATTTGGATCCCTTTGGTCCACTTATCGAGATCCTCGCTGAGGGGCGCAAAGGACTCCGAGAGGTGGCGGGGCATCTCCTGAAACGCCGCAAAGAGTTCACTGTGCATTGCAGCAAAGTTAGCCGGGCTGCCATCGGCGGGCCGAGACAATTCCGGGTCTCCATAGAATCCGTTTGTGGGCAGTAGCTATCGGACCTTGTGGTCGAGGTAACCAGGCTTGTGTATATACCAGGCGCAAGAGGCCACGAGAGCGGAGACCACTCGTCGTCAGTCAGCGCCATTGCTCAGAAGCAAACCCGCAACAAGTCCTGGTTTCTTGTCAGACTTCGCACTCAGAAACTCTGGGTAGTCACTGAAGATTCGTCCGAGTATGTCTCTTGTGATGACAAGAACCTGTTGGGCCTGCTCGCCACAGTCCTGCCCCGGATCAGCACCATGGACGATGCGGCTGCGCAACGTGTAGAACTTTTTGACGGTCTTCTGAATGCTCGTCCTTTCCGCTTCACTGCTTCCGAGGATGCGGGCGATACTCAGTGAGATCCCAAACGCTATTTCTCCCTGACCAGTCCCAAAAAGGTTTTCCCACGCGATTACACAATCTACGATCTGGTCGGCTGGATCATTGCGGTGCAGGATCGCTCGTTCGATGCGCCGCAGCGCTATCGAACCTGTTGTAACTGGGGTGTTTACGACTTGCTCGAACCGCTCGGACCATTCAGCCACTTCGCTGCTAGTTGCGAATGTTGGGAACTCGGCCGTCCATTGGGCGCCAAGTTGGAGCGTGTTCTGGGCAATTGCATCCAAGGACGTCTGAGCAATCTGTCTCACACTCGCAAGTTCGTCGCGTCCAAAGGCAAGTAGCGCCGAAGTAACAAGATCCAGTTCGAGTTGCTTAAAGACTCTGCGACGAGACTCGATTCGTTCGCTGTAGTCGCCTCCCACGGCACCAACTCGCTTTGCGTGCTGAGGCGCCGCAAGTTCAATAATTAAGGCAGGCGATCCCTCTTCGCCCCACGCAGGTATCCAGCCGACCGGGACGAGCACCCCGACCTCTTCCCGCCATGGCACAAGTTCTAGGTCGCCGAGTCTGTGCGTGCTTCCCTTTGGAAGGGCAATTCCTCTGAACACAAACAGCGCGGATGATTGATCTACGCCGCCGAGCGTGCGGACTGCTCGCTCAGTTTCCGTTTTGACAGCATCAACGAATCCCGCCAGTGTTGGCGGGCCAAAGATTCGGGAGCGTTTGAACCCCGAGACGAAAAGTGATCCGGCGAGCCCTCCTAGGTGCAGTTTCGAGTCGTACGCCCAGTTGGAAGTCTCGATGTGTTGTGAGCCAATTGGCTCATCGGGGTCGAGCCTTAATCCGAGATCAGTGGTGCTAGCCAGCAGCGCTAGAAGGCGTTCGTTGCGCTCTGATGGAATGACAGCTGCGAGAAAGGCTCTGGGCTCTCGTTCACCGCTGCTCACGAAACTGTGACCCAAGGCCCCAAGCCCCAGCTGAAGGAGGAGCCGGGGATACCATTCGACGGCCAGGCGGACGAGTTCTGCTTCAAAGTCGTCTACGGCCGCTTCACGACTATCGACGTGATTTGTAAGCGACAACAGCCGGTTGTGATCCGACTCCCTCAGTTCGATCAGTGCTCCGTCGATTCCAAGCTGGTTGGGGTCGGCAGCGACGGTGGATAACAGGTGTCGGGCTAGTTCCTCGATTCGGTCTTGCTCGGCCTTACCAGCAGGCCACCAGTCGCCGTCGCTAAGCTCGCAATTCAATGCGAACTTGAAGATGGCATCACCGAACCAGCGCATGGCAACGCCCACTGCCTCGGAAACTCGCTGGTTGTCGGATTGAGTCACGAAGATATTGTCGCATGCCAGTGCAACAGGAATTCCGCCCAGGTGTTTCGGGCTCGTGGGCATGCCCTCGAACCATTTGTCCGTTGGCGACGGTTGTGTATTCCGGGGACCATGGGCGCTTGTCTAACTACGATCGCAGGTGAGACGACTACCTAGAGCGGGAACTGATGACGAAAATTAGCTTGCACTATAGGGGTCCCTTGAAGTCCGGCAAGAAGTCAAACCCGAAGCATAAACATCAGATTCGTCTCGATCTACATTCGCAGCTTGCCGCCGCAGCCAACGGTTCGCCCTTTGGCATACGCTTATTTCAGGCAGCCGATAAGGGAGGATTCAACGACGCTGCGAGGCAACAACTGCTGGTCGAACGACCAAGTCACCTGTACCTACCCCTTTGCCAGCCCATCAGCGACCGCCACCTGGCTGGCATAACAAAAACCCGCGAAATCTCGAACTGGCTCGAACGGCACAGGAACGAACCACCAACGGTCGAGTTGAGTCTGATGATCTATCGGTCCGGCAGTCCCGGCAGCGTCTTCAACGATAAGTTTGATATCGACAATCGACTCAAGACACTGTTCGACGCGCTGCATCCGCCACAGGCCGACGTTGCGTTGCCTGTGATCCCAAGCGATCCCGATCCTGTGGTCTGCTTGTTGACCGACGATTCACAGATCACTGCTCTTGATATCTCGACGCACCAACTGCTTGCCCCAGCGAACGACGATGAAGTCGTTCTAGTACTCGAAGTTCGCACCTTTGGCTGCGGCCTCATCGATCGCCACTATGGAGCCTGACCACGGGGGCGGGTCCAAATGGGGACAGCTCGCAACCATGTTGACAATTCATCGATTTCATTGCATCTCGAGTTAGTCGGACTTGAACCGGTCGGCCAGAGGTGGGATATCGGTATCGAAGATCAGAGTTATCGTGCATAACAAGGCTAATAAATGGCGGGTTTCGAGTTGTTTGACGAACACCTGTTCGATATCATGCAGCCATGACTTCGAGCCCTAGTTTGAGCAGTTCAACTGCCCATATCGGGTTGATGGCGCCACTCACTTCCGCGGTTGTGGAGCTGCGTGAGCGTGACCTGGATTGGCGGGCATCTGCAGAGCTCACCCAGATTCTCGACGCCACGTCTGGGTTGCAGTCACAGCTCGATTCGTTGATGGCAATGGCGGTGGTCGCCGGAACTCGTGCGGCAGTCCACAAGCAGCAGAAGTACAACTACCACAACATCGCCCAGATGGTGGCCGATCGCACCGGCGCTGATCCGGCACGAGTGCGGCGCTTGGGTCGACTCGGTGAGTGGGTCGACGAGTTCAGCGACTTCAACGAAGCCTGGGCCGATGGCCTGTTGCTCACCGAGCACATCGACATGATCCGCAAAGTTGCCGACAATTCCCGCACCCATTCTGCCCTGCTGCGAGATCAGCAGCTGTTCATCGAATGGGCCTGCGACTACGACTTTCATGACTACACCCAGTGCTGCGGCGCGTGGGTCAATGCCAACGATCCCGACGGCGAGATTCCCAAAGAACAGACCGCCAAGACCTACTTCCGAGCCCGCAAGCATGCTGACGGCAGTGTCAAGCTCGACGGCTACCTCGACCCGCTCAGCGGTGCTGCATTCATGACGGCGTTCAACCAGGAAACCCAGAAGCTCTTTCGAGCCAAACAAGACAGCGACAGTCCGCTGCAACTCGATCTGGGCAAGCAGGGTGCTGATGCGCTCATGAACCTGATCGTGCGAGGCCACAAAAACACCAACGGCACCGAAACCACCCCGCTGATAAACATTGTCATGAGCCAATCGGTCGCCGCTGATCTGCTCGATCGCATGCGCCGCCCCGTCGGCGAATCGTCTACGCCCTTTCCCATCGCCTTCGATGACATCGACGGGCGATGCGAACTCATCGACGGCACCCAGCTGCATCCGCACTTCGCCATGCAAGCCTTGGCCACCGCCGACTTCCAACGCCACATCATCGACGCCAAAGGCCGTATTCTCGACAGCTCGGTCAACTCCCGGTTCTTCTCCAAAGCACAGAAACATGCGCTACGGATCCAAGCCCGGGGGCGATGTCGAAAACGGGGCTGTGATGCGCCCTTCCCCTGGCTCGAAGCCGACCATCGGGCCACCCGAGCGGATCTCGAGGCGGACGTCTTCGACGGTCCCGTCGGGTCGGATGATCGGCCCGGCGGAGGTCGCCGCAGTCTCGTCGACCTCGGCACCGGGGCCCAACATGCGGTACAGCGCTCCGACGGCGGGGCCGGGGGAGTCGACGATCTGCATCGTCACCACCGCGGGACACACGTCAGCGAGAGGGCCCTCCGACGTGGCAGCCCCGACGGGCGGAGTCGTGTCGGCCACCGTCACGGCGGGCTCGGCGAAGACCTCCGCGACGGTGTCTGCTGTGGTCGAGGTCGTCTCGGAGCGTGCCTCCGTGGACGGAGGGATCGTCACCACGTCGCTTCCCGATCCGGCACACGATGCAGCCAGCAGGGCCGACATCGAGACCCCGGCGAGACGCATGAGTGGAGTGTAGGAAGCACCGGGACGCGGCGAAGGGCACCCTCGCCGGAACGAGAGTGCCCTTCGGGCAGGTCGGCGAACGGTCAGAGACCGATCGAGGTGTCGATGTACTCGTTGGTCATCAGGTCGGCCGGGGTCAGGCCGTCGACGCCGAACACCGGACCGGCGACTTCGATGAACCCGGTGAGGCGGTCTTCGTCGAAGTTGCCGACCGTGTCATCGGGACCGTTGCCGGCGAGACCGAGTTCGATCTGCGCGTCGACCGAGAACTCGGCGAGCCCTTCGTCGTAGACCCAGAAGTCGGCGTAGTCGTTGACGGCCTGGATGATCAGCTCGTTGGCGGTCTCCGGAGCTGCGTAGTAGCCGACGGTC